>Ga0302215_10001057_pt1 | contig 20139 bp, 19 predicted proteins | sample II_Fen_N3_1_FD_194580 | JGI IMG/M metagenome (GOLD analysis project Ga0302215, IMG submission 194580) | Peat permafrost microbial communities from Stordalen Mire near Abisko, Sweden - II_Fen_N3_1 | ecosystem: Environmental > Terrestrial > Soil > Wetlands > Permafrost | place: Sweden: Abisko...
CTTCCAGAATTACTGTTTGATATTTGTATAAATTATGCCCATCGTCCAGCACGCTGCGGTCGGCATGAAACTCGCTAACGTTGCGCAGTTCTCGGCGCACCCACCACAGCACGGGGTTAAACCACAGTAGACGGACAAGGATTTCTATGATAAATACATCCACATAATGGCGGTGTTTAATGTGCCATTGCTCGTGTTTGAGGATCATCTCCAGTTTGGCGCCCGTAAGGTTCGGACTCAGAAATATAGTTTTATAAAACGAAAACGGGGTCGGTATTTCGTCGCTTTCAATCACCTCAAATCCATCCTTCGTTGTCAACCGGCCTCTGCGTTTGAGCCCCAGTATTTTAAAGAACTGAACAAACAGCAACACAAACAACACGGTAGTAACTGCAATATAAACGCTCAGTACGATGTTCTTCACTGTCAATAACGCAAGATACTTGCTGGGTTCAGCATGCTTTTCCAACGGTTTTGAAGCCGCTATTGAAACCGTAGCGGGAGCAGTTGTCTGAGGCGGCATTGCGCTGCTAGGCTGATTCGACATTACCGATACAGCAGGCGTTGCCACTATTTCTACCACCTGAGCAGGTGGTGTGTAAACCACTATGCTAAATTGCGAAATAAGTATGGCCACCAGCGCAATGGACAATAAATACAAGCGGCAGTTATTGAACGTCGCTTTCTCGCGAAACAAAAACCAATAGAAAATAACCATTAAAGTGGCAGCTAGAATATACTTCCCCACCGGAAGTGCTAAGGCTAACAATTCTTGTATCATAGTATTATTTTTTATTTATCGAAATTAGCAACGAGTATCATAAAAATGCTTTATCGAAACGATAAGCATCACTTTGGAAAACGATAGGTATCTTTTGAGTAAACGATAAGTATCTTTTAGATAAACGATACCTATCGTTTTAGAAGTCAATTAGCAGCATTTAGCTATCGATACACTTTACCGGAATTTTTATTAGAATAATCTGATATTACAATATTTCTAAATTCAGTATCCTTACCACGATTACCCATTATTATGCCAGGAAATTCGCTTGTCAATGTCAATATGTCAACTGTTTCCACAGATCCTTTAAGTGGTGGGAATATCAGTGTAATTTCAACCATTTTATGTGTCGAGTTTGTAACAACCAATATTTCATTCAAAGGCAATCCATTTTCAGACCGTCGAACAATATATCGATCTTTCGTTTTTTTATCCACAATTGTTAATCCGGCACTTAAATAAATCCACCATTCCTTTTCAAAAATTGGTATTGCAAGAGTTACTTTGGTTTCATTTCGACCTTTCTCAATGCTCACGAGTTTTTCGTCATTTGAATTTGTAAATGGAATATCACTTATTTTAAATTCATGAGGCATTAATCTGCGAGCTTCACGCCATATTTTGTCATCTAATTCTTTACGCTCTTTTTGTTCTTGGCTTAACTCTTGAGAAGGTATTATCCTGGTAGTAGTACTAGTAGAACCGTCGTCATAAACCTTAGTAATAGAGTTGCCGTCAATTTTAGTAGAAAAAAGTTTACGACTCTGCGGTTTTGAATCAAATTTAGGCATGCTCATTTGCATTGCTTCAGAGAAGATTTTTGAAAAAAGTTGATTCTGAAATAACGACATTACTTGTTGAGATAATCCCTCTATTTTAGTTTGGCTTGAACTCTCTTTTTTTAGTTTATCAACATTTACTTTTAAATTGTATAAATTTGCCTGGAAACTTTTCAAATCATCCTTCGTTATTGAGGACAAAAATTTGTCAGAAAATGGAAGTTGACCAAGATTTTTTCCACCTCCATTCACATCAAGATTTTTAAAAATAAGGCTAATATCTTCATTTTTTATCGATTTTGAGTTGTTACGAATGATTTTATCCAACTCCTTCAGTGCTAAAGCAGTTTGAGCGGAACAATCATTCAATGCTTTGTCTATTTGCTGTTTATCCAAATTGCCAGCGCCAAGACTAAGCGTATTGTTATTGGGCAAAATCATTTTAATAGAATCCGGAGTAAAAGCAGCATTAAAGTGCATTGAATTAACTGTATCCACCATTACAGCCAATGAATCTTTTAAATAAGATTCTGCTTGTTGATTAGTTTTAGTTGAAGTTTTGGTCTTATACTTCACCTGGCTTTGGCCTGTTGTAAAACACAGCAACGAGAAAACACCGATAAGGAAAGGGAGAATCAACGCCCGGCGAAGCGTTGTAAAACGGATGTGACATTTGTTTTTCATCATAATAAATCTTTTTCTGGTAAATGAATTATTGAAACCGTTGGCCAGGTAAGGGTTGTTTTCCATCACCTCTTCCAGTATAACTGTTTGGTATTTGTACAAATCTTGCCCTTCGTCCAACACGCTGCGGTCGGCATGAAACTCGCTCACGTTACGCAGTTCGCGGCGCACCCACCACAGTACCGGGTTAAACCACAGCAGACGTACTAGGACTTCTATGATAAACACATCCACGTAATGACGGTGTTTAATGTGCCATTGCTCGTGTTTGAGGATCATGTCCAGTTTAGCTCCCGTGAGGTTCGGACTCAGAAATATGATTTTATAAAACGAAAACGGGGTCGGTATTTCATCGCTTTCAATCACCTCAAATCCATCCCTTGTTGTCAACCGGCCTCTACGTTTGAGCCCCAGTATTTTGAAGAACTGAACAAACAGCAACATAAACAACACGGTAGTAACTGCAATATAAACGCTCAGTACAATGTTCTTCACTGTCAATAACGCAAGATACTTGTTGGGTTCAGCATGCTTTTCCACCGGTTTTGAAGTCGTTATAGAAACCGTAGTGGGAGTAGTTGTCTGAGGCGGCGTTGCGCTGCTAAGTTGATTCGACATTACCGATACGGCAGGTGCAGCCTCTATTTCTACAACGTGAGCAGGTGGTGTGTAAACCACTATGCTAAACTGCGAAATAAGTATGGCCACCAGCGCAATGGACAACAAATACATGCGACTGTTATTGAACGACGTTTTTTCGCGAAACAAAAACCAATAGAAAATAACCATTAAAATGGCGGCTAGAATATACTTCCCCACCGGAAGTGCTAAGGCTAACAATTCTTGTATCATGGCATATCGTTTTTATTTTCGTTTAAAATCTTGATAATACTTTCAATTTCTTTGTTCGACAACTTTTCTTTTTGAGCAAAAAAGGAAATCATAGAACGTAATGAACCGCTGAAAAATGTATTTTTCACTCCGGTCATAAAATTCTCCATATAAACCTCTCTCGAAATGAGAGGATAATACTGATGACTTTTCCCAAAACTCTTATATCCTACAAATCCTTTGGTAACAAGTATTCGCATAAAGGTAGATACTGTGTTATATGCAGGCTTTGGTTCGGGTAACTCAGCCAGAATGTCGTTTACAAATCCTTGCTGCTTGTCCCACAACACATTCATCAGTTGCAGTTCTACTTTTGTAAGTTCTTTTATTTCCATGATGATTTATTTATTAAGCAATTCAATGCTGCAAACATAAAACTAATATTTTAATTACACAACTAAATCTTTAGTTATACAGGATATTTAACTTTATTCTGTTGCTTCAGAAGTTAGAAAATATTATAATACGTTGATATTAAGAATAATAAACCGGTTAGTCTATTCTATAAAAAAGAAGGAAATTTTATCCGAAGGAAATGAAGGGCAAAAGGGCGGGCGGGAGTGTAATAACGATGACAAAAAAGCCCTTTTCCAATTGGAAAAGGGCTTCTGTATATTTTACAAGAAGCAAATTATGCTAGTTTGTTCACGTAAACCGCTAACTTTGATTTCAAGTTGCTGGCTTTGTTTTTGTGAATAATATTACGTTTAGCCAACTTGTCTAACATTGCACTGATTTTTGGTAACATTTCAGTTGCAACAGTTTTATCTGCAGTGGTACGCAATTTACGAACAGCATTACGAGCTGTTTTAGCGTAATAGCGGTTGTGCAGTTTTTTCTTGTCAGTTTGACGTATTCTTTTAATCGATGATTTATGATTTGCCATCTCAATCTTTATTTTAGTCTTTATTTTTTTATTTTTAGTAGTCCCTAGGGGAGTCGAACCCCTCTTTCCAGGATGAAAACCTGGCGTCCTAACCGATAGACGAAGGGACCATTACTGGTCTTTGCAACTATGAGTTGTTTGTCTCAATTGCGGGTGCAAATATACGGCACTTTTTTGAATTGGCAAAGCCTTTCTGATAAATATTTCTTCTTTTTTGTAAATGCTTATTTATCAATATGTATAAATCTCAGCCCATCTTATTTTTCCTTGCTGCAGGATGTGTAAGCCCTGATATTTTTGCTACTTTTGCATTTAAAACATGCTTTTATGCTAAGTAAAACCACCGGAATTATACTTCACTCGATAAAATATACGGATTCTGCATCCATTGTTACGGTATATACGCAGCAGTTCGGACGGGTTTCGTACATGGTACATGGTGTAAATAAAAAAAAATCGATGTGCAGAGCAGCGCTTCTTCAACCGCTCTCAATGGTGGAAATGGATGTTTTTCATATTCCCGGAAAAGACATTCAACGTATAAAAGACATGAGAATGAATTACCAGTTTACAGGGATTCCGTTTCATCCAGTAAAAAATTCATTGGCTCTTTTCCTGTCCGAAGTGCTTTTCAAAAGCCTGCGCCAGACCGAACCTGACGAAAATCTATACCTGTTTTTAGAGAACTCGATACAGCAGCTCGATTGCAGTGAGGAGGGGATAGCCAACTTTCATTTGGTGTTTCTGATAAAAATGTCGCGTTACCTGGGGTTTGCTCCAAATACAGAAGAAGGCAGCGGGAAATATTTTGATCTGATAAACGGAGTTTTCACAGAGCAGAAACCACTCCATATTCATTTTTTACTACCCGAAACAACGGCAGACTTCAATTCGTTGTTGCAAGCGGATTATGCGAGCATGCATAAACTTATTTTGACGAGGGACAGACGCACTAACTTGCTCAAAGGATTAGTTGAGTACTATTTATTGCATATACCCGAATTTCACAGCCTGCATTCGCTGGCTGTACTTCAGAGTTTGTTTGATTAAAAATAAAGTGGGATTTGATCAATTAGCATTTGCGTGAACAACAATCTTATCGCCGGGTTTAATCTTAGTTCCGGTTTTTTTGTTCCATTCTTTCAAATCATCAACCGTGCAACCGTAATCTTTGGCAATGGAATAATAAGATTCTCCGGATTTTACCTTGTGCTCAATAGTCTTAGACTCGGCGTGGTTTTTAGTGTTTTTTGATTTTTCGGCAGACTGAGTCAGCTTAAGTTCTTGGCCGGCTTTGATTTTTGAATCACTCAAGTTGTTCAGTTTTTTCAATTCTTCTACCGTTATATTATTGTCATTGGCTATTGTAATAAGACTTTCGCCTTTCTTTACTTTATAGTTTACGGTATTGGCGCTTGTTTCGTTTTTAGTCGATGGCTTGTTATCCGTCTTTTCAGCCACTACACTCTTATTGTTGTCAGCATCATCTGTTAGCTTAAGTTCCTGTCCGGGGTGTATTTTTCCTGTTGGGATATTATTAATACGCTTAAGCTCATCGACTGTGATGCCATGCATTTTGGCAATGCTGAACAAAGATTCGCCAGAAGTCACTTTATGTGTTACAGATTTTGAAGATGATTCTGCTTTGGCCACTTCTACGTTTTTAGCGGGGCGATCTGGCTGCTGTTGCGACACTTTCAACTCCTGTCCGGGACGTATCTTGCCATTGGGGATATCATTGATTTTTTTCAATTCGTCAACCGAGAGGTTATACTGGCGGGCTATACTGTAAAGCGTCTCGCCCTTCTTTACTTTATGAGAAATATCTCCTGATTTAGATGAAGACTCTGTATTTGACTTTTGAGCATCCGCTTTGCCTGAAGTGTTTTTGCTTTCGGCTATCTGTGGAGCATTGGTAGTCGGTTGGTTAACGGTTTCTACGACGGTTTCTTCATCTTTGACTTTTATTTTCTGTTTCAGCTTTAGCTTGTTGCCTTTTATTTTATTCTTTTTTTTGAGTTCTTCAATTGTTAACCCGTACTTGAGGGCTATGGACGAAAGCGTTTCGCCCGATTTTACGGTGTGATATTCAGCCGGTATTTTTCTTGTTTTCTTTACAGGATTTGTAGTCTGTAAAGCGGTCTGATTAGCGGCAAAATTCTGAACCTGACTTTTAGCAGGGGTTTGTTTGGCAGCGGGTTCGTCATTGCTGAAAGTCTTGGTGAATAATTTATGCACGGCCGTCAGAATAGGAGTTGCTCCGATTACCCTACTGGCTTTCAAAAATCGTTTGGTGTAATAAGCTTCTTTAGAGTTTGAAATAGTTACGCCGTTGTGTACTGCTGCATGAATGAAATTAAATTCGCCATTATTATTGGCAGATACTACTATACCCACATGACCTACATTTTTGCTTCGGCGACGACCGGAGAAGAACACCAAATCACCGGCCTTAAGCTCACTTTTGTCGATCTGACTAAACTGCTTGGACTGGTCGACGGATGAGCGGCCTAAATCGTAACCAAAATTACGGTAAACGTACGACGTAAAACCTGAGCAGTCGAAAGAAGAGACTCCGGTTGACCCGTAGCGATATGGTGTATTTAAGAAAAGTTTACCGTAGTTGATAATAGAGTCGGCAACTTCGGAGCCGTTTTTTGATAAATAATCCACTCTGGTAGAGTCGGATGCAAAGTATTCACTTGTTCTGGCTTGCAGGTTTGCAAAAGGGAACAAAGCTATGATAAACAGAGAGATAATGATATATGTGTGTTTTTGTGAAGGCATAAGAATGACGCAATTGTTGACTGACTCCTTGCAAAGATAGGATATTCGGTCAACAAAAAGGAACACGTTTTCTCTTTTTAATAAAAAAAGAGATTCTTTTTAAAGCTGAACTTATGTTTTTTTTATACAATATTCTGGCCTAGTATCCTAAAGTTGCTCCATCGGATGTTACGTTGAGATGAACCAATGTACCTAACACTAAGGGTAAATTATAGTCCACATGTCCGGCTGGAAAATCGAAGCAAACCGGGTAATCGTACTCCGAAACAGCATCGTATATAATTTCAACAATGGATCTATTCATCAACGGATCTTCGCTGGTTTCGCTAAACTGACCCACAACAAGCCCGGAGAGCTGCGCCAATGCACCGCTTAACCGCAAGCTTTGCATCATTCTATCGATTTGGTAAGGTTTCTCGCCAACATCTTCGAGAAAGAGGATGTTGTTCTGCAACTGCATATCGAATTTGCTTCCACGCAAGCCCAACAGCACCGAAAGATTTCCACCGATAAGTTTTCCGGTAGCTTGTCCTGCTCGGTTGAGCGGCTGTGGCGGAAGAGTATAGGTCGGCAACCGGCCGAACAGAATATCTTTTATGAGCTGAAGCTGTTCAGCCTCGGGCGGCAATTCGGTAAAATACTTGGACATAACACCATGGATGGAAGCAATGCCCAAATTGGTGATGGCATTGTGCAGTATGCTGATGTCGCTGAATCCGATGAGCCATTTGGGCGATTTCTGAAAACCAGAGAAATCCAGTTTGTCGATAATCGGTGCCAGCCCGTAGCCTCCTCTGCTACACAGAATAGCTTTTACAGCGGGGTCATCGAGTGCTTGTTGCACATCGGTCACGCGCTGACTGTGGGTTCCGGCAAAGCGCCCGTACTCAGCGCGGGCATAGTGACCTTCGGAGGGCTGTAACCCCCAACTAGCAAGCATTTTTTTAGCTCCATCAATATAATCGGGATTTATGACACCCGAAGGGGAAATGATGCGAATTTGATCGTTGTATTTTAGCGTATTTGGAGTCATGGTGATGTGATAATGTGATGATGTGATGATACTTTGATGTGATAATTAAGCGTGTTTTTGACTTTTCATTTTGGAAATAATGCTCGAAAGCAGTTTTTTTATACTGATTAATTTTGAGATCAAAATGGGATCAAAAGGATAGCCTGGTGAATGCTGGCATAAAAGTAACCAATATTCTGTTTCGTCGGCCTCCTTGGAAGCAATTTTTAATTTATGGATAAAATCAGCTTTGCTTTCACTGTTTTGAGCTTCTCTTACATTGGCTCCGATAGATGTGCCGGATTTTAGTAGTTGTCTGGCAATAACATATTTCTTTTGCTCTTCAAGCAGTTCCGAGAACTGGATAATATCAATTGCAAACTCAAAACTCAATTCCAGAATCTCATTTCTCTTCTCCATAGTAAATCTGATATTTAGCCAATCAATTAATCTTCACATCAAAAATCGTCACATTATCACATCAAAGTATCATCACATCAATCACATTTTCCCCTCATCCGCAAAACTATAATATTGTCCTTTTGCTATGATGATATGATCGAGTAGGGTGATGCCGATGGCTTCGCAGCCGACTTTGATCTTGCGGGTTATCTGCTCGTCTTCGTTACTCGGGCGGTTTTGTCCCGATGGATGATTGTGTGCAACGACCATTGCCAGTGCCGATTTCTCCAATGCCATTTTAAGCAATATAGGTATATCCACCACCGTTTGACGGCTGCCGCCCTGTGTCAATCGTTTGATCTCAATTACTTTATTGGCCCCGTTGAGTAGGCCAATCCAAAATTCTTCGTGCGGCAGGTCTACCAGTTGCGGTTCAAAAAGGTCGAAAAGATCCAGGCTGGAAGTGATCTTCTTCCTTTCGAGTATTTCACTGGTCTTGCGGCGCTTCCCAATTTCGAGAGCGGCCATAATAGTAATGGCCTTCGCCTCGCCGATGCCTTTGAAGCGTTTGCAAAGATCCGTGATGCTTAGTTGTGCCAGTTCGTTGATATTGTCGCTGCACTCGTGCATGATGCGCCGCGAGAGCTCTACCGCCGATTCATCCCGGTTGCCCGAGCCGATAAGTATGGCCAGCAACTCAGCGTCCGAAAGGCTATGTGCACCTTTGCGAAGCATCTTTTCGCGCGGGCGGTCATCTTCGGCCCAATTGCGGATTGTCAATCTTTTATCGTCGGTTACCATACGTCAAAAATACGAATAATTTTCTTTTTTACAAATTAAGACGAAAGGGTAAATAAAAAAGCTGCTTCAAATGGATGTTTGAAGCAGCTCTATCATAGTTTAGCGTAAGTGTTACTGAAATAACTTGTCTGAATTTATTTTATAAAGACCTATGTGGTCTGAGTTTACACTTTGAGCTTTGATGTAATATTTTAATGGAGAATAAACGATCAGCGGAAATTGGGTTGTTCGGATTGAATCTATTATCTGTCCCTTATTATTGATTTTGAATAGTATTGATTTAGGGTTTTCACTCGGATAACCACTTGTACCCTGTATAATAAATTCATTTTGGTTATAAGAAACGATCTTCCCCAACCAGTCGTTAGTTGCATCACCAAAGTGTTTTGTCCAAAGTGTATCTCCACTTGAATTTGTTCTGATTATTTGGCAATCAATATTGTTATTTAAACTCAGGGTATTTGGTGCTCTTCCCACAATCAGAAAACCATTATCAGTAAGCTGAACAAGGTCAAACCCTGCTTCTTCAAATGGGGAATCATTATGCTTGTAAGTTATGCTTAAAAGTTCTGTTCCGTTAGCATTGTATTTCTTTAGGTAAACCTGATCTCCATTATATGATCCTGTGACAGCAAATCCACCATCTGATGTATTTATAATTTGGTTTGGATAATAAACATAATCATAGATATCTTTTTGCCATAGCTGATTTAAATTTCTATCAAGTTTAGTGAGCTTAGTTCCAAATATGGCATATCCTCCATCGGTGGTTTGTAAAGCATTGTGTGCATTCATATTCTGAAATTCTACTTTCCGTGTTTGTTCGCCTCGCTTGTTGAGTTCAACAAGCAAAGTTTTATAATCAACAACATCTCCTCCCTCCATAACTGATCCTACGCAAATATAAGTTCCATCATTCCGCTGAAACATCTTGGTTACCTGAACAGAATAAAAAGAAGAGCCCCACCCATAACCCGAAGAAGTGCTTGTTCCCCATTCGTAGTTACTCCTGGACCATTCAATTCCAAAATCAGAATTGGTTTTAATTATTGATACTTTATTATTGTAGACACCCATTATCAGCAAGCCATTGTCTTTAGTAAAGAAAATATTATCAATTCTACTTAGCTGAAATACGCCTGAAGGATTACTAACTCCAATATATTCTGAATTACAAGACATAAGTAAGAATATGGCTAAAGCTGCCAACCAATTTTTTTTAAAAGCCAAAGGCTTTATTATCTGTACTCTCATACCATTTTATTTTATACTCACTATTTTTATTTGCTGATATCTACCCACTCCGTCGCCACAACTAAATGTAGACGTCAAAATCTGATAATCTACAACGACTTTTAAACCAGCTTTTTGAAAGTTCGTATCTAAGTTCACGGGCGAATAATCAACTTTATTAATTTGAATTATCCACTCACAACCATCAACTGCAGCACTACCATAATACAATACAAGCCCGTTCTTTTTATGGAATTCTGATTCCGTTTTGCTATCACACCCTATTCCTCCAATAAGGAAAAATAGAATAATTGTCACACGTAAAATTCTTTTTGTTTTCATCTTTAAGAAATTAATCAGTCAGAAATTACTTTTGTGATATAGATCTGCAGATATCCAATTCCCATTGTTGTGCATACAATCATTTCACTACTATTCAGTTCTCTAAATTCAACGTTGATTTTCTTCCCCGAAACTTTATACTCTTCAGGTAGATTAACCGCATAAAATGTTCTGTTGGAATTATTGTCCGGTAATCCAGTAACATCTTCATCAAACTGAATCAAAAAAGTATTACCACAATCCAGCCATTTTCTAATTACAATTGCGTTAGACCACTCATTCTCAACCTCATTTTTACAACAGGACATTACAAGCAAACTCATTAAGATGTAGATTAATCTGATTCGCGCCATAATTTTTTATTTTCTTATAAAAATCATTTTCTTCAAATCAAAACCATAACAGGATGTATTGCTTAAATCTATAATTAAGGTATTTTGATTCAATGAGTATTTATGTTTTGTAGGATGTACATACACGTCCAACATCCCATTGTATCTTATTTCAATAGAATCACCAGATAGTTTATAGTCGTAATGATCTCCATTTTTATAAAAGCTATTATTATCTGCAATATTGAGCGTGTCTTTCTTGTCTGTCGAAATCCACGTACCCAGAATTCTTTGTAGGCTTATGTTATCATCGCTACAACTTACCAACACTGAGACACAAATAAGAAGTATAAAAAATAAGAATTTGATAGATTTCATTATATCATGATTTTGTGTCTTTGACTGCAATAACATATCGTCCACTTAATCAGATGCACAAAAGGATTTATTTGTTGCATCGGCTATTGAATACAGCATTGAAAATGCATAAAACATGAAGCTGCGATAACTCCACCCAAGTGAACAAAAACCAAATCCGAAAGCTGCGGATTAAGACCCCGGACTTTCAGATTAAAGCCCCAAAGATTGGGATTAAAATACAGAACACTTGTATTAAAACCCGGCTCGTCGAGGTAGTAACCCGCAGTGGTGGCAGAACAGGAAGAGACTGTGCAGAAGACTGTGTAAATTAAAAAAAAACAACATAATAATTGATATTGTAAAATAATGTTTTTATCTTTGGGGTTGAAAATAGAGAAGAGAGTATAAACGACTTGACTTTTATATTAATCATATGAATTTAAACTGAAAATTATGAAAACATTAAAGACATTTATCTTACTGGTTTCTTTTATTGGTTTAATAAGCTGTAACGACAACAAAGAAACCGGCAATCTTACAGTTGACAGGTATGTAGATTTATTGAAGGCAAATCAATATGACTCCATTAACTTACCTGCTTTTACTTACAGCGATATTCCTGTATTGCTTAAATACCGTAATGATACACAGGTTATAACAAATTTTCCTCATAACGGTATTTCTTCTCTTTATGCTCCAGACTGCACATTAGGGATGTATATTTTGTGGACAATTGAATCTATAAGGGCAGTTTCGATTAACAGCACCTATCTAATAATGAGATTCCCGTCGCAAAACCCCATTTTGGCTTTGAGAGACGCACCTGAACTTAATTTAGTTTACAATGAAACCTCCCAAGCAGCCGCTGCCAAAGCGTATTATGATTGGTGGGAAAATAATAAACAGAAAAACTTCAATATGTTTAAGGACATCGACCCTTTGACAGGAACAAAGTATAAATGGCATTGAACTATTGCTCCGGCAATATTTTAATACACTACGTAGTCAGGTGACTACACCGAACCTGAATTCTGTCATAACATTAAAAAAATAACCATGCGAAATTCAATTAAAACAATCGGATTATTTCTGCTCATTATGCTAGGACAACCATGTTTTGGGCAAAATCCAAATGAAAAATTAGACCAGGCTATCAAATTAATGGATAGCGGAAAAGTAGACGAAAGTATAGTGCTGCTTCAGGAAGGCAGGAAACTGGAGCCGGATCGGTTTGATTATCCGTACGAAATGGCATATGCCTATTATATGAAAGGTGAGTTTGCCGAATCAATTAAAATTCTAGAACAAATTGAGAACCATAAATCTGTATCCGACGTACTTTACCAATTACTCGGTAACAGTTATGATAATATCAAGAACTCCAAGAAAGCGATTGAAGTTTACGAAAGAGGACTGAAAAAATTCCCAAACTCAGGCAATCTGTATTTAGAATTGGGTGTAATGCATCTGGATGATAAAGATATGAATGTTGCGCTCTCCTATTTTGAAAAAGGAATAGAAGTTGCCCCGACGTTTCCTTCTAATTATTTCTGGGCTTCAAAAATCTTCTGCAAATCGACCGAGGAAGTTTGGGGTATGATTTATGGAGAAATATTTATGAATTTAGAGCGAAACAGTAAAAGAACGGTAGAAATAAGCAAGCTACTTTTTGACACGTACAAAAGTGAAATAAAATTCACGGGAGAGAACTCTTTCTCTGTTAGCTTTAGCAAAAATTCAACAGTGAATGCAAGCGACCTGACAAACCCGGGTGCATTTAAACTTCCATTCGGTGTTGGAGTTTATGAACCTACACTCATGTTATCCATGCTTTCTGTAAAAACAATTGATATTAATTCGCTCGACATTATCCGAACCAACTTTATTGATAATTATTTCTCGAAGGGTTTTGACAAAACTTATCCTAATGTTCTTTTTTCGTACCAGAAACAAATAAAAGATGCAGGACATATTGAAGCTTACAACCACTGGACTTTGATGAAGGGAGATGAAGCTGGATTTGGAAAATGGCTGAGTTCGAATAAGGGAAAATGGGATAACTTTGTGAAATGGTTTACAGATAACAGAATAAAAATCAACGATGCTAATAAATTCAGGAGAATGTAAGCTATATTGAATTTACTTCTATTCTCAAATCAAATTTAGAAGGAATTAATTTTTGAAGAACTGATATAATGACAATTGAATTAAAACGCACGAACTCAGAGCATGAAGATTTTCGCAATCTGGTAGTGGACTTAGAAAGGTATTTGACGCATGCAGATGAAGAAGCTCATTCAGTATGTAAGGCATATAATAAACTTGAAACAATAAAATACGTAATCGTAGCATACAATGACAATAAGCCTGTTGGCTGCGGAGCAATCAGACCGTACTCTCAAAACACTGTGGAGATTAAAAGAATGTTTGTATCTGAAAGTGTGAGAGGAAAAGGGATTGGATCTAAGATATTGACAGAATTAGAATTGTGGGCGAAGGAATTAGACTTTGTTAATAGCGTTTTAGAAACTGGAAAGATGATGCCTGAAGCAATACATCTTTATACAAGAAATAATTACAAACAAATACCTAATTACGGACAATACGAAGGAATGGAAAAGAGTATTTGTTTTGAGAAGAAATTATAAAACCACAGAATTGCATATCTGAGATGATAGAGCTAACCCTGGATTCTAAGCGATAATACCCGAATTCCCTATCATAAATAAGATATAAAGAAAGAGGCAGAACAGAGAAAAATCTGTACTGCCTCTTTTTAGTATTAGCTTGCGCTGGAGGAGAGCGATGTTGTTACTTATTGTTTAGCTATTTTTCGTTCGGTATTTTTCTTTACCACTACTGACAGCAGGATAGAGAAAGTAAGCAGACTGACAATCACAGCCAGCGATGTGACATTGGAAATATGAAAGCTGTAGCCCAACTCGGCTGCAAGTTCGTTGATACACATTTTGAATCCGATAAAAGTCAGAATGCCCGATAGTGCATATTTCAGGAATTGGAAGTAACCCATGATGCCGTTCAGTGCAAAATAAAGCGACCGCAATCCGAGAATGGCAAAAATATTGGATGTGTAAACGATAAACGGATCTTTGGAAACTGATAAAACCGCTGGAATAGAATCGACCGCAAAAATAAGATCCGAAGCTTCGATTACTAGTAAAGCGATGAAAAATGGTGTGGCATACAGTATTTTATCTTTGCGTATAAAAAAGTGTGGTCTAGACATATCGTCCGTGACAGGGAAAATTTTCTTGAAACCCCTTATAAGCGGATTTTTATTGGGGTTATACTCATCTTTTTCTTTTTCGAACAGCATGTGAATACCGGTATATACCAAAAATGCTCCGAAGATATACATTACCCAGGCAAATTTTTCGATAATGGCCACGCCGGCAAAAATAAAGACTGCGCGCATAAAGATAGCTCCGATAATGCCCCAGAAGAGAATTTTGTGCTGATATTTTGCCTCTATTTTGAAGAAGCCGAAAATAAGAATAAACACAAACAGATTGTCGACACTCAGCGACTCTTCAATAAGATAGCCTGTAAGAAATTCGAGTGCTTTAACCTTGCCCAACCAAAAGTAAACGACTACATTGAACATAACGGCAAGTCCTATCCAGAATAAACTCCAAAGGAGCGCTTCTTTTACCTTGACCACCGTATTTTTCTTATGAAACACGAATAAGTCGAGCGAAAGCATGATGGCAACAAACACAACGAAACCAATCCAAAAATTAATACCAACTCCCATTTTTATAGAATAAATTAAGCATTTCTAATCCTATGCAAAGTAAATCAATAAATCGCACATTCGCAAAAATGTGTTGAAGAACAATAGTTATAACTAAATATTGTTGAATAATTCACAATTAACGCATTGAAAAAAACATTATCTTTGTACTCTGAAAACCAATTACCACAAGTGATTGTTCAGAACGCGGCAAAACGCAGTTTATTTACGTATTAATCAGCCTGAAGGTGCGGCTCTGCATAGTTATACAAGAGCTTTCGGGTATTAAAGACGATAGAATGAAATCACATATCAGAACCTGGATTTTTTATGCGTTGATGTTGATACTATTCAGCCTCTTCACATACCTGTTGTTTGAGAAAGCAACGTCATTTAATGCTCCTAAAACCCACACAACAGAATTAATAAACGGTGTCAAATCGCAGGATAACTTTCATTTATTCAAGCTGTCTATTTTAAACAATGTGGCCGAACCGGCTTCCATGTTGCTGTTGCAGATTATTTCTATTCTGATTGTATCGCGAATTTTTGGTTTCTTGTTTGCCAAGATGGGACAACCTACGGTGATAGGCGAGATTCTGGCAGGTATTGTGTTGGGTCCATCGTTGTTGGGCTATTTTTATCCGGACGCATTTCACTTTTTATTTGCTCCAAAATCGTTGGGTAACCTGTATATTCTAAGTCAGATAGGGCTTATTTTGTTTATGTTCACCATTGGGATGGAACTCAACCTGAGCACGCTGCGGCAGAAGATAGGCGAAACCTACGTCATCAGTCATGCCAGCATTCTTATTCCCTACTTTTTGGGCATGTTGTTGGCTTATTCCGTGTATAATGAATTTGCTGCGAAACAAACAGATTTTCTCTCGTTTGCCTTGTTTATCGGTATTTCGATGAGTATTACGGCCTTCCCAGTGCTGGCGCGGATAGTGCAGGAGAAAGGGTTGTCTAAAACTCATCTGGGTACTATGGCTATTGCCAGTGCGGCCAATGATGATGTAACTGCCTGGTGTATTTTGGCTGCGGTAATAGCCATTGCCAAAACCGGTAGTTTTGTTAGCTCACTCTATACTATTGGATTCGCCATTCTTTACGTAGTGCTTATGTTGATGGTGGTTCGCCCGTTTCTGAAGCGGGTTGGCGAGATTTATAGCAACAGCGAGGTACTGAATAAAAGTATTGTCGCTTTTTTATTGTTGATTTTGATTCTGTCGGCTTTTGCCACCCAGGTAATTGGTATTCACGCTTTATTCGGAGCATTTTTGGCCGGGGTGGTTATGCCTCAGTTGCCCCATTTCAGAAAACTGATTATTGATAAAATAGAAGATGTATCGGTTACGCTGCTGTTGCCGTTGTTTTTTGTGTTCACCGGTTTGCGCACCGAAATAGGACTGCTTAATACTCCTTATTTGTGGACTATCTGTGGAATTTTTATCTTGGTGGCTGTTACCGGAAAATTTGTGGGCGGGGCTTTTACAGCTCGTATACTGGGCGAAAGCTGGAAGGACAGTCTATCGATAGGTGTTTTGATGAATACGCGCGGACTGATGGAGCTTATCGTGTTGAATATTGGTTACGAAATGGGCATACTTCCTCCTCCTATTTTCGTTATGCTGGTAATCATGGCTTTGGTTACTACTTTTATGACTACACCTGCTTTGTCGCTCATCAATATGATTTTCCCCGAAAAAGATGTTGAAAAGGAATATATTATACAGCAAACGCAGGGGATATTCAAAGCTATGGTTGCGCTGGGTAACCCCGAAAATGGTAAAGCATTGCTAAACGTTGCCAAAACGGTTTTAGATGGAACAAAAAACAGCCTGGCGGTGACAGCGTTGCACATAACCCCCGGTACGGATACTAACCCTATTTACGGTGAACAATTTTCGGTAGATAGTTTCAGAGGAGTGAATGATGCTGCGACAGAACTCAATATCCCCCTTGAAACGGAGTATAAAGTAACGGATAATATTGAGTTGGAAATAGTGAAGTCGGCCAATTACAATAACTTTGATTTTCTGTTGGTGGGAGCGGGGCTTTCGTTGTCGGGCATACCTTTCTTTAAAGAGAGTTCCATGTTTCGTAATATTAAATGGTTGAACGCAGTTATCAACAAAATATCCAAGCAACAGACTTTCTTCTATCCCGGTACGCTTATCAAAGACAAGACTCGATATTTTATCGAAAATACCAATTGCAGCGTAGGAGTTTTTGTCAATCGGGGTTTTGACAGAATTACCTCTACCCTGGTTTTATTACACGACGAGTCGGACGAGTTTTTGCTGCGCTATGCTCGTCGTTTGATTAAAAATGACAGCGGAGTGAGCATTAATATATTTGATATTAATAAGCTGGTTTCATCGAGCGAAGTAATTCGTCAAGGAATTCATGAATTACGTCAGCAGTTCCCCGATGAGGTAAAAGTGCACAAAGCCAGCCGTATAAGCTCCGGTATATTGTCGAAGCACAGTTTTATGCTGATAAGTTATCAGGCCTGGAATTTGCTTTCTAATTCGGATAAAAAGGAGTTTGAATACATTCCGTCCACGCTTATTATCAATAAAAAAGTAAGCCGTTTTCATACCGGTGGACGAAATAAAACCGTTTCAAACGTATCCATCGATCCTGTAGCGGAAAGTCTGTAAAATATAAATTGACTATATAAAAAGAGAGCGAAAGATTATTATCCTTCGCTCTCTTTTTGTGTGTTATTGTAGCATGTTTTAGTTCATGTAATCCCAAACCGGCAATTGAACAGGTTTTTGTTTCAGACTTTCGATTGCTTTTTTATCCAGGTATTTGCGGTGAATCACTACCCGGAACAGATACTCATTAAACCACTCATCGGTAAAAGTGAGGTAACCTTTATTTCCGGCCGATTCTCCCCAGCTGTTTTCAAACTCCCATTTCACCGGCTTATCGTTGGCATCCACATCGCAACCAATAAGAGTCATGGCATGAGTAGATCCACTTTGTTGAGTCAGGATGCGGGCTTTCTTGTCCATTTCCAGTTTCACCCCGAACAAAGACTCGTAATCGTACATTTTGGGGTCTAACATTCCGGTCTCACGGTTTGCCTGCTTGCCCACATCGCACGAGGCATACATCGGTTCATTGGCCTTAATAGACGCTAATGCCGCTTTTTTGATGTCGTCGTTAGGAAGGTTCAGATACACCCAATTGATGCCCTCTACGGTGTTACGATCGTTTTGTATCTCGTACATTTTGTAATACTCGCGGGTAGGGTCGTTCATTATCATGATATAGTTTTCCGGTGAGTAATCAGCCGGTTTAATGTCATTGTAGAACTGCTTTGGAGTGTAGTTTTTGAGCTCTTTTACTTCACCTTTTTTATCTTTATAACGCCATGTGAAGGTGGTAGGCGGTTCGCCAAGGCACAAGGCCAACACACGATATACATCGGCCAGAATTGTTTTCTTTTGTTGACGTATGTCGGTAGTTTTTTTGCCTGCAGCTGTCATTTCACGTAAATCATATCCTCCTTTTCGGAGCAGTTCGTTCAGTATTTTTACAAATTGACCGGTGTTGTTGGAGTGAGCTGTTTCGGGCATCACGTCTTGTGGAACGATACCGTATTTCTCGGCTGCGTTGAAATACAAGTTCCAAACGCCACCATCGCCAACCGGTGATTTGAAGTACTGATTTACGGCTCTGTCATCCAGTGATGACTTGCTAGAACTGATAACATTTTCCAAAAAAAGATTTGATTTTTCGAATAAATCCCAGAAGTATAAATAATTGTGCGAGAAATCAAATTTGTCCAGTCCGTATTTATCCATCGCCAACGGGCGCATTACATTCATGGAGGTAAACATCCAGCAACGTCCGGAGCTTTTTTGGTCGGTAATACCTTTTACGGTAACCCTGTATTTAAAAAAATGGTCTATTTTACCCTGTAAATCACGGTTCAAAGCCAGCGACTTGATGTTCTCATCGGTAGTCAAGGCATTTTGAATTGCCTTTGTACCGGGAGTAAGGGTAAATGAACTTCGGATATCTTTTAGATCGCTTTCGGTGATAGATTGAGCATTGGCACCCAAAGCCGACAGCAGCATAAAGGTGGTGAATAGTTTAAACTTCATATTCTCGGTAATTTGTAGTTTTATAATATGCGAATAATATATTTTATTTCAGAGAATTCCAGCCTTGAGCCTGTAGCTCAATTTCTTCGCCCTCGCGACCAACCAACTGTAAGCCCAGTTCAGGTTTAGTCATGTGTCCTACAATGGCAATGCCTTCCATTGTCACAATTTTGTCGTAGTCTTCGAGCGATACGGTGAACAATAACTCGTAGTCTTCGCCACCATTCAGTGCTGCGGTTACAATGCTCATGTTAAGTTCTTCGGCCATGACTACTGCCTGATAGTTGATGGGGATTTTGTCTTCGTACACCCTGCAACCAGCGTTGCTTTGTGAGCAAATATGCATAAGTTCCGATGATAATCCATCTGAAATATCCATCATGGCTGTGGGGACTATATTTTTTTCGCAAAGTAGTTCTATTATATCTTTTCGGGCCTCGGGTTTTAGCTGACGTTGCAGGATGTAATCCCGTTCTTCAAAATCCGGTTGAGCCTGATCGTTGGCCGCAAACACGATTTTTTCACGTTCCAGCAGCTGTAGACCCATATATGCAGATCCAAGGTCGCCGGTTACGCATATCAGGTCGGTTTGTCCGGCACCGTTTCGATACACTATTTTACCTTCTTCACCTTCACCAATGCAGGTGATACTTATGGCCAAACCGGTGAGCGAAGCCGATGTGTCACCCCCAATTAAATCTACCCCATACTTTTCACAAGCTAGTTCCATACCGGCATAGAATTGTTCCAGATCTTCCACCGAAAATCGTTTTGATACACCGATGGAAACGGTCATTTGTTTCGGTTGACCGTTCATGGCATAGATGTCAGAAAAATTGACAACAGCAGCTTTGTAGCCTAAGTGCATAAGCGGAACGTACACCAAATCGAAATGAATGCCTTCCAACAATAAGTCGGTGGTAACCAATACTTTTTTATTCTCGTAACTGAGAACAGCCGCATCG
>Ga0302215_10001058_pt1 | contig 20137 bp, 17 predicted proteins | sample II_Fen_N3_1_FD_194580 | JGI IMG/M metagenome (GOLD analysis project Ga0302215, IMG submission 194580) | Peat permafrost microbial communities from Stordalen Mire near Abisko, Sweden - II_Fen_N3_1 | ecosystem: Environmental > Terrestrial > Soil > Wetlands > Permafrost | place: Sweden: Abisko...
ATTAAGCATCGAGCATCGAGCGTTGAGCATCGAGTATTAAGTAAACAGAGCTTACTGAAAAACAATTGTCCGGTTTTTATATGCCAGTATTTTACGTTCGATATGTTTCTCAACAGCATGCGAAAGAACTATTTTTTCAAGATCACGTCCTTTCTTTATTAAATCATCAACATTGTCCTTGTGCGAGATGTGAACAACATCCTGTGAAATGATCGGACCGGCATCCAGTTCACTAGTCACATAATGACTGGTGGCACCAATAACTTTTACCCCACGTTCATGTGCAGCATGATAAGGCTTTGCACCGGCAAATGCTGGTAAAAAGGAATGATGTATGTTTATAATCTTATTCGGATACCGATCGATAAAATCAGCCGAAAGCACCTGCATATAACGAGCGAGAACACAAAAAGTTATTTTGTGCCTTTTGAGCAATTCAAGTTGTTTGATTTCCTGCTCAACCTTGTTATCTTTGGTAATGGGAAAATAATAATACTCAATACCAAACCGTTTAGCCACACTTTCCATATCGGGATGATTGCTGATAATAAGTGGTATTTCCACTTGCCATTCATCGGCAGAATAACGTGCAAGGAGGTCGTACAGGCAATGAGACATTTTAGATACAAAAATTGCCATACGTGGCTTAATATCGGCAAAATAGAGGCGGAAATTCATATTGAACCTACCGGCTATTAATGTTTCAAAATATTCTTCAATTTTATCTTTCGGTATTTCAAATTCACTCAAATCCCATTCGACACGCATAAAGAATACTTTTTCCTCGCGGTTTACATATTGATCCAAATAAAGAATGTTTCCCCTGTGTTGATTAATAAATTCAGTAACAACAGCTAAAATACCCGGTCTGTCAGGGCAGTGAATCAAAAGCACCGCCGTATTTTCATTTCCCTTCATTCAATTTCATTTTTATTTTAAATTGATTGCAAAGATAACACTTTAATCGGAGACGGGTATTTTTTATGTCGATTCGTTTTTATGATACACAGAAAAGAGCAAGCATTGTGAAATGAGTTGTGGATTTGAAATTGTTTTCATGATTTGTTTAGCCGTTAGTAACCAATTTCCCTACTGTTTACAATCAGGGCAATTGGTTACTTTATAAAAATGTATCTGGAAAGCAAACTTCCAAACAAAAAACGGAATTACAAATTTTCGCTTTGCCCAAGATATTGACTATTTCATCATATCCAACAAATACAACCCCGTCAACAGCGTGTATGTATTTGGAAGATATATGCTTACTACTTTCTTACGTACCATGGACATAGCCTGATTGTACCGTTCGTTCGCAGCACTTTCGCTTATTCGAAGTTGTGCGGCAGTTTCTTTGGCTGAATAACCGTTCTTCCAGCGATTATTAAAAATTTGTTGCGTCAGTAGAGGCATACTGTCGATTGTTTTTTCAACAAGCCCCATAATTTCATGGGTTGCCAACTCTTCCATTACATGCGTATATGGTAATTGCTTTGCCGCAGTTTCTAACGCGTCCTCCTCTTTGTTGCTCATCAAGCGGGTGTTAGCTGCATACAGATAATCCGACATACGGGATGTAAAATAAATATACAAATATTTTTTTGCCGAACCCTGCGCGTCTGTTTTAATCGTTTCCGGCTTTTGCCAGATAATAATCCAGAAGTTTTGCATAATGTCATTGCAGATTTCCCGATCATTCGTTCGAAAATAGGCTAAATCATAAAATAAACGTCGATACCGTTCGTAAAACAAATCAAATGCCGCTTTTTTTCTCGACGCTATTCCGATAAGAAATTCTTTGTCTGTTGTTTGCATCTCATAGACCTTATTATTGCTTGACAAAGGAACAACAAAAAATTCAGAACAAACATTACAAACTTATGAATTATACATCCGATTATCACTCATTATCTCTTAATTTCAGCTTTTAGTATTTTATCTTCTGATAATTATCAGCATGAAAAAACAAACTTATTTTATCAAAAGATCACCTTCTGATTTTATGTGATAACAAAGTAATTGTTTGGTATGAAACACAAATGAGACATTCCTTTAATATTTTTGACAAGGGTTTCCCTTTTCCCAATTCGTTTAATAGATAGAACACAAAACAATATTAGCCCGTTAAATTTATAAGTTCTATATATGCAGAACATACCAAACACGAACAAACTATTGAAGGAAAATTCCACCAACATGAATATGATTTTGTTGGGACTTACACGAAAATTATTCGAAAGATACCTATCGGGAGAAGCAACAGAAAAAGAAATAAAATCTATCGAAAATTGGAATGCCGGAAAGTATTGGAACCGCTATAGAAGAAAAGAGCTTGATATAAAGTTGGAGAATGGTTGTGAAGATGTATGGAGACATGTTACAAAGCAAATAGTTGAAGAAAATCCCGAGCTGACCCCCGGTAATTATCCAATCATTCCGGAACAGAAAAAACTGTACACACTTAGGTTTTCAAAAAATGCACGCAAATACGCTGCTGTTGCAGCAGTTTTTATTGCTATTGCATGGTCAGGAGTGTTTTTCGTAACCTATCAAACTCTACATTGCGATACAGTTCTTGCTCATCAACATGACAAAACAATAATTCAAACGGGAATAACGAATATAAGAACGGTAGTTTTACCAGATGCATCTATCATCATTATGAACAAAGGGACTAAATTGACTTTTATCAAAAAACAATTCAACAACAAAAATCGCGAAGTATGGTTGGAAGGAGAAGCTTTTTTCGATGTGGCTAAGAATAAAGAGAAACCTTTTATTATACATACCGGCACAATGCAAACGACTGTTAGAGGAACCTCTTTCAATATAAAGGCTTATACACAAACCGGACAAAATGTAGTGTCGGTTAGAACAGGAAAAGTGGAAGTTCGTGCTCAAAACAAGGTATTAGCTATGCTGACATCAAATAAACAAATCATTTATAATACTTCAAAACGAACATCTGAAACTGAATCAATTAAAGCATCTGATATTACAGCATGGACAAATGGATCTCTTGTACTAAACAATGCCAATATCAGCGAATTAAGGCTTCGATTAAAACAATGCTTCGATGTGAATCTGCAGGTAAACGGACAGGCTTTAAATAGAGCTAAATTCAATGCAGTTTTTAAAACCGGAACAAGTTTGGATGAAGTAATGCGGACCATAAGTGTTTTATACGAGATTAAATATAAAACTGCTCCATCGGGTGATATTATCATTTTTAGCTAATTACTATTACTAATAAAATAAATAATCGAATGAATAAAAGAAAACGAACAATGTTCAAAAAAAGCAAATTGCAACTCATAGTCTTGCTATTTACAGTATTACCTTTTGTCTCATCTTTCGGACAGACACATAGTAAAAACTATCCATCAGAAAACTTAGTCAGCCGTCTCAAACAAATAAGTGAAGATTACGGTAAAACCATTGCATTTGATGCAGAACAAACAAAAACGGTAAAAATTCCTGCATTGAATGCTTCAAAATTCACGATTGAGCAGACTCTGGCAGCATCTTTATTATCTACCCCTTTTGTTTATAAAAAAGTATCGCAGAACTCACTGGTAATTGTTCGACGAACGCCATCTGAAAACATAAAGCCTGTACAAACCCAGGGTTCAGGAAAACTCTCTGGTAAAATTATTGACGAAAAAGGACAGGCATTACCAGGTGTTGCAGTTCGGGTAGATGGAACCAATAAAGCAATTGTAACCGATAGCAATGGTGCTTACGAGACTCAGTTGCCCGAAGGTACTTACACTCTAAATTTCAGCTTTGTATCCTGTAAAACTCAACGTTTCAAAAATATACAAATAAAACCCAATGCTTCCACTACTCTTATGGTGACTATGAAAGAAGAGTCAGTATCATTAAACAATGTAGTGGTAACCGCTTTGGGCATTAAACGTGAAGAAAAAGGATTGGGATATGCCACACGTAGTGTGGATGGAGACGAAATTGCCAATACCAATCAAAGCAACTGGTCATCGGCACTTAACGGTAAGGTAGCAGGCTTATCGGTCATGTCACCGGGCGGACCACTCTCCTCCACACGCATTTCTTTACGAGGCGATGTATCGCTGAATGTAGGCGGAAATAATGCATTGATTGTTGTTGACGGTGTGCCAATGAGTAGCCCGCAGAGCAATCCTGGAGTAGCTTATGGTGCAGGAACATCAGCAGAACTTTCGGTAGATTACGGAAATGGTTTTTCAGATATTAATCCTAACGACATCGATAACATTCAGGTATTGAAAGGAGCCAGCGCAACTGCTTTATACGGAACACGAGCTGCCAATGGAGTGATTATGGTTACTACCAAATCCGGCGCTAATTCTAAAAAAGGAATTGGAGTAACTTTTTCGTCCAACTTTAGCACCGAGGACGCTATGCATTTTCCGGACTATCAATATGAATTCGGACAAGGATTACCAAGTAATATAGGTAAAACAGGTACTGACTATGCCGGAAATCTCTATTACTCATACGGCACTGCTCCCGATGGGAATAGTTCTACCAGTGGTACCAGTAGTGCTTACGGAGCACCATTTAATGCAAATCAGCAATATTATCAGTACGATCCGGTCACTCAGGCAAGAGCAACTGTGGCTACTCCATGGGTTCCCTACAAAAACAATCATAGTGGATTATATCAAACAGGATACACCTTTACCAATTCTGTAGCAATTACAGGTAAAGGCGATAAAGGATCAATGCGTGCATCGCTTACCCATACGAAAAACGAATGGATTTTACCAAATACCGGTTTTCAGCGTTTTGTTGCAACAATTTCGGCACAACAACAGGTTTCACGCAGATTAAAAGTAGCACTGAAAACCTCACAGACTTATCGTACAACTGAAAATGTTCCGGCGCTGGGTTATAATAGTAATTCGATTGCTTACTTTATGATTTTCCAAAATCCAAATGTAGATTTAAACTGGCTACGTCCTATGTGGCGAACAAATCAGGAAAAATCGAAGCAGCTACAGCCTTATAGCACATTTATAGGCAACCCCTATGTAACACTATATGAAAACGAAAATCCATCGGATAAATACAGCAGTGCCTCAGCACTAACAGCCAACCTGGAATTGTCCAATAAATTTGAATTTCAACTACGATCTGCCATTCAGCTAACGAATGATATAAGGGAACAACACCGCACAGTAAGCGATGTGGTATACGGATCCGGATATTTCAAAAAGCAAAACGTCTTTGATTATGAAATGAATACCGATGCACTATTAACTTATCACGATTCTTACAGCAATGGTATTACTGTCAATGCATCTGTTGGAGGAAATGTTATGTACAGGTACTACGATGCTCTTTCATCAGCAGTAATCGGGTTGATAACTCCTGGAATATATATGCTGGCCAACGGGGCTTCGAGTCCGGTTGTTGAAACCGATATCAGAAAGAAATCAATCAATAGTTTGTACTTTACGACTAACTTTGCATATCAGAACAAGTTGTTTTTAGATATTACAGGTCGTAACGACTGGTCATCAACCTTGCCGGCCAAGAATCGATCGTTCTTCTACCCATCAGTAACAAGTAGTGTATTGGTCAGCGAACTTGCTCAATTGCCATCGGTGATCAGTCTGCTTAAAGTCAGAGCTTCGTGGGCGCAGGTAGGTAACGACACCGATCCGTACAAAACATCCGGATATTATAACACCGGAATTTTCCCCGGATCTGTAACTGTGGCTTCTACTTTATTTAACAGCGACTTTAAACCTGAGATATCGACTAATTATGAAGCTGGACTAGACTTCCGAATGTTCAAAAACCGTTTGGCATTTGACCTGGCATTTTACTATAATAAAACCAAAAATCAGATATTGGATGCGCCTATGGATCCAACCACGGGTTATGCACGGGCTACTATCAACTCGGGGACTGTACGTAATCAGGGAATAGAAGTTGAAATAACGGCTATACCTGTTCAAACAAGAGATTTCAAATGGAAAACAAGCCTCAACTGGTCCAAAAACAACAACAAGATTCTTTCGCTGGCTGAAGGCTCTGACGAGAACCAATTAATTGCATCTATCGGAAGTGCTTCATTGATTGGAACTGTAGGAGGAACTACTGCCGACCTGTGGGGATATAAACTAGTTCGGAATACAACCGGAGAGGTAGTTGTCGGAGCCGATGGATTACCATTACGCGGAAGCGAAATTCAGTATGTGGGTTCGGCATATCCCGCCTTTAAGGCCGGCATGTTTAATGAGTTTTCATATAAAGGATTCAAATTCAGCTTTCAGATTGATGGTCAGTTGGGCGGACTGGTATATTCACAGTCTTTTCATAAAATGTCAGAGCAAGGTAAAATGACCTATACGCTGAACGGACGTACTCCGGGATCGGAATACTATATAGCTGGCAACGATCCACGTATAACAGCTAATACAGCATTGACACAAATGGGCGGAATTTACATGGTGGCTCCGGGAGTTATCCAAAATACAGATGGCACCTACAGTCCAAATACAAAACTCATTACTGTAGAATCATATTACAAGGAGTATAACCGTATTGCGAATGTGGAGACGAACTCTTTTGATGCCAGTTATCTGAAACTTCGCGAGGTTCGGTTAGATTATGCTCTATCTAAAAAAATCATTGACAAGACACCACTATCCAGTGCCTCCATTGGTATTTACGGACGTAATTTAGCGTGTATAACCGACTATCCTTTATTCGATCCGGAAACTGTAGCGCTAAACGGAAGTTCCATTGTCCCCGGTATTGAAACAGGCTCATTACCTTCAACACGCACGCTGGGAATCAACTTAAATGTAAGTTTCTAATAAAATTATCTGAGAATAGTAAACAATAACTATAATATATTCATGGATGATAAAGTCCTCTAAGGCTGTTTTCATTCAACATAAATAAATAATTTCTTATGAAATATCTTAGAAAACTAATAGCAGTATTCGCTATCACAACAGTTGCACTCAGCTCCTGTACCAATTTCGACGAAATGAATATCGACCCTACCCGCCTGACAAAGGCCAATCCGGGAACGTTATTGAATCCAATTCTTTACGGAATGACGGTGTACAACTGGAGCAGATACAATGACTATACATTCCCGCTTATGCAGGGTTCTGTATCAACATCAAGCATCAGTGGAGTTGGGTGGTACAATATACAGGATGCAGCAGGCGATGGTACCTGGAGCAACTATTACAAATGGCTAACCAATATCAGGGAAATGGAAAAACAAGCCATTACTCTCAACGAACCGAACTATCGTGCAATTGCAATGACGCTTCGAAGTTGGATATACCAACTAACAACGGATGCTTTTGGAGATGTGCCAATGAGTGAAGCTTGCCGTGGCAGCGAAGGAATTTTGACACCCAGGTTTGATACTCAACTGGAAGTGTATAAACAAATTATTGTCGATTTGGATAGTGCCAACACACTTTTCGACACAGCTTCGGGATTAAAATACAATGCAGACGGTGAATTATTGTACGGTACAAATGCCACTGTCACTTCCGGTGTATCGGCCGGGATAGTAAAATGGAAAAAACTTTGTAACTCACTCAGGATGCGCGTTCTTTTGCGTGTGTTAAGTGTTTCGGATCTTGACTCAAAAAACAAACTGGCCGACATGTTTGCTAACCCAACGAAGTATCCGGTTTTTGGATCCAATGCTGATGCCGCATTGCTTTCAATTTCGGGAGTTTATCCACAGCAGGCTCCATTGACTCGTCCACAGGATTTTACAGCATACATTTATCTGTCTGAATTTTTTATTAATAATCTGAAAGCATGGAATGATCCACGCTTGGCATTATATACCACTCAGGTCACCAATGGTACCGTAAAATCATATATAGGCTTGCCCAGCGGATATGCAATAGCTCCCTCTATCAATGCTTCGCAACCTAAACAATCGTTAGCCATTGCTCCTATGAAACTTACCCTGATGTCATATTCGGAACTGGAATTAATAAAAGCAGAATATGATCAACGTTTTGGATCTGCAATCAACGCAGACATACACTATAAAAATGGAGTTACAGCAGCTATAGAACAGTGGGGAGGTGTGGTGCCTGTGAATTATTTCACCAACGTAGCAGTAGCGTACAATGGCACTTTGGAGCAATTGATGACACAAAAATACTATGCCCTCTTTTTTTGTGATTGTCAGGCCTGGTACGAATATAACCGCACCGGTTACCCCAAAGTGCCACGGGGTGTGGGTGTCTCGGAAGGAAAATCTATGCCCAATAGGTTCAAATACCCATTGGTGCTTCAACGCACAAACTTAAAGAGCTATCAGGTCGCCAAAGCCAATATGGGTGGTGATGAATTCAATAAAAAACTTATCTGGCAACAATAAACTTCATACGTCATACTATTCATTTTTAATAAAATGAATAGTATGACGTTTATTTTATATCACAGAAATAAAACGTAAAAATAATATTTATTATGATGAAAAATATTCTTTCTGTTGTACTCCTTATTTGTGCACTCGCAGATGTGACATCGGCTCAGGAAACAAACGACATTGCAATGTTGATTAATGTATCCGAAATTAGCGCACCTACCGAATCAAGTCCATCGACTTCGGGTAATATAGAAGCCAAATACACACTTGACTCTTATGGAAGTACGCCGAGTCTCAAAAATGCATTCGTAGAAGAACATTTTTTGGGTGGTGAGACTTCGCTAAAATGGAATTTATTCCAGCAAAGCTATAAGCGGGTTTACGAACAAACAGTAGGTTTTTCGGGAAGTTCTGTTGAAATTCTTAAACCAACTGTATTTAATGCAGTAAACAAGGTAAACAATTATTACAAGAAACTGGTAAACAATAAACCGGAGAGCAAAGATGATGCTACAGATATATTAAACCACATTCTCGACTGTGCTAATTTGCTTTGTTATGAAGAAGACACCAAGAAAATAGAAACTGATATAAAGAAGGCAAAAACCAATCAGGAAATTGTTCTCGTATTTGCATCTATCCATATCATTCAACATTAAATTTAAAAACACTAAATACATACAAAATGAATAAACGAACCATTTCCTCTTTTTACGGATTAATCATCCTGTTCAATTTATTGTTGTTGAATTGTCAGGCCAGCACCAATAATCCCGACAATATTATTACTCAAACAAAAATTTCTGACAAAACAGGAATGACCGTTAAGGGTCAGATAGTAGATAATAATAATCAACCGATTGCGGGGGTCGTGCTAAACGATGGGCAAAATTTTACTGTAAGTGATAAGCACGGAATCTACTACCTGCCATCCGACCTTACACATAGCAAATATGTAAGTATCTCTATACCGAACGGATTTGAGATAGAGAAAGACGTAGTCAGCAGTTTCTATTCCAAATTGTCGACCAAAGAACAAGTAAATAGAAAAGATTTCAGGCTCAACAAGAGAACAACTTCGTCGGATGAATTTGTATACATTGCCATCTCCGATCCACAGGTAAAAACCAGCAGTGATGTCAGTCGCCTTGACAAGGAAAGCATTACAGATATAAAAGCATCCATTCAGCAAAATTCAGACAAAGATGTTTATGCAATGACACTTGGCGATAATGTGTTTGACAGAATGAATTTATTTCCCGTGTACAAGACGATGCTGTCAACGCTACATGTTCCGGTGTTTTCTACCATTGGCAATCATGATTTCGATTTGATGTACAGCGATTTGCACAACACCAAGGATCCTCAGAGTAATTATGCCGAAGAAACATACGAATCGTTTTTTGGCCCTACCGATTATTCATTTAATGTAGGGAAGGTTCATATCATTAGTATGAAAAACATTGACTATCTGGGAGGGAAAAAATATACCGAGCGTTTTACTCCCGAACAGCTTGAATGGCTGAAGAAAGACCTGAGCTTCGTAACACCAAACAGCACCATTTTCCTTAACCTACATGCTCCTACGTCCAATAAATCGTCGAACGGACCCGGCAATACCAGAAATGCTGCTGAATTACTCGAAATACTCAAAGGCTTTCAGGTACATATTTTTGCGGGACACACACATTTCTATGAAAATGAAGAGCCTGCACCGGGTATCTATGAACACAATATAGGTGCTGCCTGTGGAGCATGGTGGGCCGGAAGCGTCAATCGTTGCGGTGCACCCAATGGATATTTGATTGTAAATGTAAAAGGAAAAGCTGTAACATGGCATTACAAATCAACCGGGAAAGACCTTACCTACCAGTTCCGGGTGTATAAGCCAGGAGAGTTCAGCACTCAGGCAAATTACATTGTTGCAAATGTTTGGGATTGGGACAGTAGCTATCAGGTGAAATACTATGAAGATGGGGTTGTAAAAGGTTCGATGGAGCAATTTGAAGACGAAGATCAGGACTTTATTACCATGAAAAACGGGAAAGGAACAGGCTACCACACCCTGCATCTTTTTCGTGCTATTCCCGGAGCAGGCGCTAAGAATATAAAGATTGAAATAACAAATCGTTTTGGGGAGGTTTACTCCGAAAAAAGTACCCTGTAACCGCTAACCAGCACGAATACAAGGGAAGTGATACAAATATGGGATACTCTTCTGATAATAACGATAGTCATCGGATTATTGGAAAGTATCCCATTTTTTATAAATCAGTAAAATTGGTAATATATGGGATATAGGATTGTATCGTGAATATGTTGTGATCTTAAAGGTATACAACGAAGAAAGCAACTCATTGCTGAATTGCTTTCTTGCGGTCCGGACGGGACTCGAACCCGCGACCTCCGCCGTGACAGGGCGGCATTCTAACCAACTGAACTACCGAACCATTGAATAATTGTTGGGCATTGTTTTCTAATGCGGTGCAAAGATAAGGCAAATTTTCATTTCTGCAATAGCTTTGATAAATATTTCAAGCAATTTCCCTTGAAAATTCTGCCTGTATAAGTTAACGGTTTGACAACGAGAGCTTCTAATTCCTGATATTTTTTGTAACTTTCCAAAGAATAATCAGACATGTTAAGCAGGAATTGCAAAAAGTCATACCCTGTGGGCCGGATTTTATAAATTATCAAGGGAAAAAGCTACAGCTACTGAGTTTACCGTTACTCAGATTGATTGATTCCGGGTTATTCCCATGTTGGAGAATTTACCATTCGCTGTGTTTTATAACTCCCTCCGGACAACCCTCGGCAGCTTCTTTTATTTTTTCGGCATAGTCGGCATAAATAACTCCGCCATTTACAAATGCCATGTCTTCAACCCTGAATACTTCAGGACAAACATCTTCACATAAGCCGCATGCAATGCAGCCATCCATAATCCATACTTCCTTTAAATTCATGATAGTTGTTTTTAGATTTTATTGATTGTCTTAAACTTCTTCTTTAACGATAAATTCCTCTTTGACATCTAGATTGGATAAGTATAGTTCTATAGCTTCCATCATGGGCGGAGGTCCGCATACATAAATATAGTTGCCCGAAGCAGGTAAATGTGTTTTTAGAAAATATTCCGTGATTTGACCGAAAGCATACCCCTCTGCTTTTTCATCGGATAAGATGTTTATGAAATTATCCCCAAGTAATTTTTTAAACTCCTTTTCGTGTATAATATCAGCTTTTGTTTTATTGGCAAAGAGAAGCCTGTTATTACCAATCTCATTTTTCGACTGCAGGTACCTGAAGATAGAGATAAACGGAGTTACTCCGGCACCTCCTGCGATAAACAGACCCTCACCCTTGTAAGCTATGGCGCCAAACACATCATGTAAAATTAATTCATCCCCTTTTTTAAGTTGCAGCAATTGGTTGGTTACGCCTTTACGCGATGGGTATGTTTTGGTGGTAAACTCAAGGTAATCGTTGTCGGGAAGGCAGGTAAAAGTGAAAGGTCTTCGTTCGTCGACCCATCCGGTTTTATTGATCGAAATTTCTGTAGCCTGACCAGAGGTGAAGGTGAAATGTGGTGGTTTTTCAGTTACAATTTTCAATACATCAGGGGTGATTTTATCGACTGATGTTACTTTTACCGTATATTCTTCCATAGTCAGTTGCTTTTTTATGAGAAATTGTAATTTATATTACGAAACAATTACAATCCGTAAACGCTTTCTTTCATCACATAACAAGGAAACAATCAGACAATATTATTGTTCGGTTTTTAAATAATTAGCCTTTCTTTTTGAACCTAAATGTTGTTGCAATGTTAAATGAGTATATTTGCACCACAAATAAGATGACACATAACGATTACAAAGTAAACCGTAGATTCTTTCGTGCCCTTTGACTGTTCATCCAATTAATTAATGGCAAACCAAACAATGAAGTGGAAAACTATTTTTTCATGTATTCTTTTCCTGTTGCTGCTAAATGTTGCATTTGTTGAGACCAGTGCTCAGATTAAGATACGTGGAATTGTAACCGATACCCTTACAGGCGAAGCCCTGCCTTTTATTTCCGTTCTTGTGAAGGGTACTACTGTTGGTGCCATGACCGATAACTCAGGTAAATTTTCTTTAAGTGTCCCGCTTACTGCCAGACAGCTTTTAGTAAGTTCCATTGGGTATAAAGCAAAAACAATACTGCTCAGTACGGTAAAAGGAAATTATGTAAGGATACAGATAGCGTCAACGGGGTATAATATAACTGAAGTGGTCGTCAAACCTACAAAGCGGAAATATACCAAAAAAGGGAATCCTGCTGTTGATTTTGTACGGAAAGTCATTGCTTCAAAAGATCAGTACAATCCATTGAACAAAGCGTTTTACCGGTACGAACATGATGAGAAAATCAATATTGCGTTAAACAACTTCCGGAAAGAAAAGAACACAAAATTGCTGCATAAATACTCCTTCCTGACCAGTTATATCGATACTTCTGTTTTATCGGGCAAACCGATACTGCCTGTTTCTTCCAAAGAGATCATTGAAGACTATTACTACCAACGCTCGCCCAGGTTGGAGAAACGGATAGTCATTGCAAAAAAGAATGCGGGTATCGAACAAATGTTGCCTGAAGAAGGTGTTGATCAGGTATTGGGGGAAGTCTTCAAGGATGTGGATATCTATGAAAACAACATAACCTTGTTCCTCCGTCCGTTCGTCAGTCCGCTCTCTACGGGGGCGACTGATTTTTATAAATACTACCTGATGGATACACTGGTTGTTGCCGGAGAGAAGTGTGCCGACCTGGCATTTGTTCCTTTCTCTTCCCAGTCCCCGGGGTTTACGGGTCATTTGTACATTACCCTCGATGGTACGTATTTTGTCAAAAAGGTCAGACTTAATTTTCCAAAGGATATCAACCTGAACTTTATACAGGATATGAGCATTAGCCAGCAATTCAACCGTGCGCCGGATGGTACGCGCCTGTTGATGTCCGATGATATGCAGGTGGAGTTCTCAGTTCTTTCTATTGCCAACGGGTTTTATGCCCGTCGCACGAACCGTTATACGCAGCATTCGTTCGAGCCTCCTGCCAACCTGGCTGTTTTCAATGAAGCATCAAACAGGATTATTGTAGCAGGCGCTACCTCCAGGCCCGATAGCTTTTGGGTGGACAGGCGTGTTGACACCACCTACAATAAAGGGAAAACAGTAGAGAATATGCTTTTGCAGCTACGCAAAGACCCGCTTTACTATATCTCCGAGAAAGTATTTGCTGCATTAGTCACCGGGTACATTGAAACTTCGGTTAAGAACAATAAGGTCACCCTTGGACCTATTTATTCAACCATTAGTTCCAACACGGCTGAAGGAGTCAGGCTAAGGGTAGGAGGGATTACTACTGCCAACCTCAATGATCATTTGTTTGGGAAAGGATATGTCGCGTATGGCACTGTTGATAAGAAAGTAAAATACCTGGCTGAGATGGAATACTCGTTTAATAAGAAACAAAAGATTGCCAATGAGTATCCGATTCATTCCATCCGGGCATCCTACAGCTACGAAGTAAACCGGCTGGGCCAGCACTACTCCTCTTCGCCGGATAATGTGTTGCTCTCGTTTAAAAGACAAAATGATGATAAGATAACCTATCAGCGTAAAATTGAACTGAACTACAACCATGAGCTCTATTCACAACTGTCGTATGGCGTTGATGTGAGGCACCATACGGAATATGCCACGCAATATCTACCGTTCACAGATAATACGTCGGGGAATAACATAAGCTCCTATGCCATGGGGGAAGCTGAGTTCAGGATACGGTATGCCCCCGGCGAACGAATCTACCAGACACCCACCAAGCGGTATTCAATTACCCGCAATGCCCCGGTCTTCAGCCTTTCGCACACCCTTGCTTTTAAAGGACTGATGGGTTCGGACTATAATTACAGCCGTACAGAGTTTGCCTTCCAGAAAAGGTTCTGGTTTTCCAATTTAGGCAATGCAAACGTCATTTTCAGGGCCGGGAAGGTATGGTCGAAAGATCCGTTTCCATTGCTGGCAATTCCGAATGCCAACCTGTCCTACATCGTACAGTATGATACCTATTCCATGATGAATGCCACCGAGTTTATCAACGACCAGTATGTATCGTGGGATGTGAACTATAATATGAGCGGCTTCATTCTGAACCGTATCCCGTTGATACAATACCTCAAACTGCGTGAAATTCTTTCATTCCGCGGCATGTATGGCAGCCTGAACGATAAGAACGATCCTACACTAAGCAATGGATTATATAATTTTCCTGCCGGCACCTATCGTATGGGAAAAGACCCGTACCTCGAAGCAGGGGTAGGAGTGGAGAATATCTTTAAAATCCTCCGGATCGATTATGTATGGCGGCTTACCTACCTCAATCATCCGGGTATTGATAAAACAGGAATACGCTTTGTGCTGGATTTTGGGTTTTAGGTGATTTTGTAACTTTAAGAATTTTATTCTATTCGTGATTCCCTTTCAGCTTTGCATAGGTATTTGTAAACCAGTTAAACCTCTTGCTCACATGTAAGACAAGGAATACTATCAATACTATTCCCATTTTATCATGAATTTCAAGGATTCCCATTCGAGTGGTATCAGATACATCACCTGATTGTAAGAGCCAGGGAAAAAATCCGGTTAATGCTGTTACGATGAATATAACAGTGAGCAGGATTACCTGCCTGTTCTTTGTCAGTAGTTTTTTAAGCAATACGTTTTTATACCATTTCCAGTGCAAAAGAATGTGATAGGCCATAATCAGGGATAGTACAATTGTTCCTGTTTTATGAATTGCCGACCAACCAACATAATCAATTCCCCAAAATATATAGGTTGTACTGATATCTCCCTGATGCCCCATGTGGTAATGAATCATGATGGTAAGTCCCGAAAAAGCAGTTGCTACACTGCTTACCAACAACAGGATATTTATGCTGAATAATGTCTTCGTCTCCGGCTTTTTCATAGGAATTAATTTACATGTTTTGAAATTGCTCCATAGGTGCAGGCCTTCACGCAACGCAAACAACCGGTACATGCCTCCGGATGGCTTGCCTTTATATGCCGGTGCCCCAGAAAGTCTATTTTACCAAATACCTTGTTCGGACAGCCTTCCATACATTTCCAGCAAGCCTTGCAATTGTGGGTGTTTACGTCAATGAACCGGGGGAGAATGTTTGTTCTGAATTTCATATTCTTTTTTTTATGCAAAAGTATATGGAATAGAAACTTCGGACGATAACAATTGATAAGAAATGAAATTTATTTCCTGTTTTTTATGCGGCTTAATGAGATAGGAGTTATGCCCAGGTAGGAAGCAATATAGTGTTGGGCGACACGTTGCAGAATTTCAGGATGTTCCTGCTGTAATTCCTGATACCGTTTCTGTGGATTGTTTTTTATGCGGGACAGGAACAACTTTGCATAGTCCCCCATACGACGAATCAGTATTTTATGGAATACGTCCTTTAGCTCCGGATAGTGACTTACTAACAGGTCAAAACTTTTCCGGCTTAATGTGACCACTGTAGTAGGTTCTATACTCTCAAGGGTAAACAGACTTGGTTTTTTTTCAAAGAAACTCTCGAAGGAAGATACACCCTGATGCTCAAAGAAAAACTGAAAGGTAATGTCATTGCCCTCGTTATTAAACCACAACCGGAGACACCCTTTTTTGATAAAATACATGTAGTTGGAAATCTCTCCTTCCTTCAACAGGGTGATCTTGGAGGGTATTTCCCTCTCCTGAAACAACTCCATAAATCGTTTCCTGTTGGCTTCATCTTGTTCGATGATATGGAGAAGAAGGTTTAAGAGCATAATCTTTTGTAATTGTTTCTTGATTGCAAAAGTACTTAATCTTTTCAATTAATCTTATCCACTTATTACAAAAAAAAAGCCCCACTCTCGCAGGGCTTTCTTATCCCCCTCTCCTTAAGGAGAAGGGTTAGGGGTGAGGTTATCTCCTCACCATTTCATCCAGCGAATTCTTCTTCACATTCAGTTGGTGTTCAATGATCAGGTCGTAGTCGCACTTGTTATCGCCTACCTTACTCATAACCACCAGTAGTTCCAGGGAGAATATAAAGGCAAAGAGGATAAAATAGAAAGCACCTGCCACAAGGTCGCTTTTGATAATGATGATCATGGCTTTCAGTTCTTCCAGGAATCCGGCATTTTCCTCCAACTCCTTGCGTACCGTCTCTTCCACATTGATCTTCTGGTTATAGAGTTTCTCCAGCCGATTGCTGCAGGCATTGATGGTGACGGTGTTTGTCCGTATCTGCTCGATACGCGTGCTGGCTACATGCTGCTGCGATACCGTGCTGCGGGTTTCCATCTTCCTTGTGCCATCGGGCTGTGTTACGGGTACGCGTTCTGTGGTTACATTCGTGATAGCTACCGTTGGGTGTTTTGCTACCTCTTCATTCAGCCGTCCATTGATATTCTCCAGCGAATCCACCGTGGCGGTAAGCTTGTTGATCTCTGCCTGGATGGTAATCTGCCGTTTGCCGGAAATTATCCTTGCCTGATCGGTACGAAGCTCAATCAGTACCTTGGCCACATCATTTTTAAAGATGATCTGGTCGAGGATAGCCGATCCGATCAATGCCATAAATACTGCCAGGATAACCCGGAATATCGTCAGCAGTTTATTCTTTCCGACGGTCAATATTACCTGCCGTTCAATCTGGATCACAATGATTATAAATGCCAAAGCCGTGAGGGCACATCCCCACCATGTTGTCACCGACAGGTACCGTTCGGCAAAACAATACCCCGTCGATCCCCATATAAATACAAGGATCAGGATAGAAGCCGTATACTTTTTTAATGCTTTATGGCTTGCCTCGCTGCAATTCATAAGTATCGCCGGGTTCCAGCCTATCAGGAAACACCCGAATTTTTGCCACCAATTCATGATCGTCTTTGTTTAAGTGATTCCAGTGATAATGCGGCAAGTCCTCTCAAAAAACCCCGTTCGTACGAGAGCAGCATCCCCACCATATAATCCACGTTGTTTTCCAGGTCGCTTTCCATCTTGTTGATTTCTGTCAAATGATTCTCGAGCGTTTCCCTGCGGTTCTTTAGCAATTCGACGATATCAATCAGCCCTGCCTGTTCACGCGATTTGATGTGAAAATCATTCGTTTTCAGGTTGTCGATATAGATTTGTTTGATCTGTTTAAACAGCACTTTCAGGTTGCTTACCAGCAACTGCTTGTTCATGTCGCGGTACGATGTGTCCGGATTGCTCAACGCGTCCTCGTATCCCCGGCTTTCGAAATCTATACGCAGGTAGTTGTAAATTTCATCCAAGGGCATGGAAACGGTCATTTCATCATCCTTCGACACTGGCGCTGCTATATTTAACCGGCTGATTCCTTTTATATCCGGTAAAAGTTGATCCTCAGCTTTCGCCGGATTCTCCGTTCCATTCTGGTCACTTTTCTTCGAAGTGCCAAAAAATAATTCCATGATTCCCATGATGTTGTTTTTTGTTTATTAGTTGTTTTGTTGATGTATATTCTGCGTATTTACCCGATACTTTTTTATGATAGTAACGGGATGTCCGGTAACGCCGTCTGTCCTGTTTTAAGTGTTTGATTTAACCCCTTTTTACGGAATTAAATTTTCGATAGTATATAACTTACAAATGTAGGTTTATATTGTAAATCAGACCTGTTTATTCCTGTTTTTTATACTTGGTTTGCTGTTTTTTATTTTTGATCAGCATAGTCGCCCTCTCACTTCTACCTGATTCCACCTATCTGCCTTCTATAACAGTGGGGTTGTGACTTGGAGCTAAATGTCTTTCACCTTTTAGTCGCACTCCCACTGTTCTATTAAAGGGCTATCTGATCACTCAAAAAGTGGGAGGGCGACTGTGACTCATTTGTTAGACGTATTCAACAATCTGTTTGGATTTCGAATTAACAACAATTTAATGTATTTAACAACTAACTCATAAATATGTGATTGTTCACTGATTATTACCGGCTAGCCCATAATTTCTCAGACAGAACTATATATTAACAAAAATAACAGGGATTTTCCTCGTGGATGTATTATTTCCTGTTCACTGTTCAGAGGGGGTTGCGAGGGGGTTGCGAGGGGGTTCCGAGGGGGTTAGGAGGGGTGTACCTCAACAAACCCCCTCTGAACCCTCAACCAATTCTCTCAGAATCCTCTTTTTACAGTGAAGTGATGCAGATAAAATGACTAAGTAAAATTCCGGCTAAGTAAATAGTTGTACATGAATCATTTTAAGACCTGATTTCGGGATGCAGGGCTATTCGGAATCCATTTTCGAATTTCAGGAATATCCAGCATTTCACAGGATTTGCATGGATAAAAATGGAAACATTATAATACAGACAAAACACAAATCATTCAAAAATTGGATTAATTTTAATTTAGTTCGTTTTAATATTTAAAATTGCTTGTTAAATGAAATCTTTATTATATATTTGCATCATATACTAATAAACTATAAATGATTTTAAAGCCGTATTGTAATTACCTACCAGCCAGTTAATTCAGTGTATCAATTTGAACTAATGTGTTTTTGTTTTTGAATCAAATTATATCTATTTACTAATTAAAATTTCAGGCAGAATGAGTGAAAAAGAAGATAAACCCAAAAAGAAAACAAGAAGAGAGTTCTTACAGGATCTTGGATACATGGGTGTTGGTGCTCTGATTGGCGGATCTGCCATATTTGCCGGTGTTAATTATGATAAACGGAAAAAACAAGTCGACAGGATAAAAGTGCTGACGGCTGAGAATGAACTGATTGAAATTGAAAAAAACAGTGGAATACCTGTTGTAAAATCAAAGAAAGAGATCCTTACTTATCTGCAAAAGGAAGGACGTGAAGGTATCCCCGGCAAGCGTTGGGTTATGGTGCTTGACCTTTCGAAATGCAAGAATGCTCAGAAGTGCATGGGAGCCTGCCAGGCTGCACACCACTTACGTCCCGAACAATCGCATATTACGACCCTGAAAATGCAGGAGTCGAAAAATACACCTCCCTATTACATGCCAAAACAATGTCAGCATTGTGATAACCCGCCCTGTGTGGCAGTTTGTCCTGTTGACGCCACCTATAAACGCCCCGATGGCATTGTGCTGATTGACAACGAACGATGCATCGGTTGCCGCTTCTGCATTGCCGCCTGCCCGTACAGTGCCAGGTACCTGAACTGGACGAAGCCATTGCACGACGACGAAGATAAGGATTTGACCTACAACGTGGAACTGAATGTACCCCAGCGAAAAGGAACCATCACTAAATGCCTGTTCAGTGCCGACTGTCTCCGCGAGGGTAAATTGCCCTATTGCGTTGAGGCCTGCCCGAACGGAGTATTCTATTTTGGCGACGAAAACGAAGATACCGTAACCAACGGGACTACCAAAGAAACGGTAAGGTTTAGAAAGCTGCTTGCCGACAACGGAGGATACCAGTTGATGCCGGAGCTTGGAACCAAACCACGGATCTATTATCTGCCTCCGAAAGGAAAAGAGTATCCGTTCCAGGAGAAAGATAAACCGGAAGCCGAAAAACATCTGGAAAACTCCTGAGCTCAGCGTGAGATAATTATGAATTATGAATTGTAAATTATGAATTAATTCCATGTTAGATCAAATCAAATACGACAAAATCACTTCCGACCTGCTTCGCCCGATCCGGTTAAATAAAGCCTTCATCATTTGG
>Ga0302215_10001062_pt1 | contig 20079 bp, 22 predicted proteins | sample II_Fen_N3_1_FD_194580 | JGI IMG/M metagenome (GOLD analysis project Ga0302215, IMG submission 194580) | Peat permafrost microbial communities from Stordalen Mire near Abisko, Sweden - II_Fen_N3_1 | ecosystem: Environmental > Terrestrial > Soil > Wetlands > Permafrost | place: Sweden: Abisko...
GTTATACCAGCATTACTTTCAAGATGTAGAGTTTTTGTATTAGAAGAATTATCTGATAATGATATAAAAGCTATTATAAAAAGCACTGGGTATAAATTAAAAAAAGATGCATTGGATTGGTTAGTATCTATGGTAAAAGGTGATGCTCGTCAAGCAATAGCAATGATTGAAAATACCATATCTCTATATAGGGAAATTACATTAGAAAATTTTAAAAATACTCTTCAGTCTAAATTTCTTCGTTATGATAAAAAAGGTAATGAACATTACAATACAATCAGTGCTTTTATTAAAAGCATGAGAGCATCTCAACCAAATGCTGCACTTTATTACCTAGCTCGTATGATTGATGCTGGTGAGGATCCAAAGTTTATAGCTCGCAGGATGGTAATATTTGCAAGTGAAGATATAGGATTAGCTCTACCTACAGCCCTAGTTGTAGCCAATGATGTCTTTCGTGCAGTTGAAACAATAGGACTACCTGAATGTTGGATAAATCTCGCTCATGGAGTTGTTTATTTATCAGAAGCACCAAAAGACCGTAGATCTTATGAAGCATACAAGAAAGCACTTGAAGATGTTAAAAAATACGGAAATCTACCAATACCTCTAATAATAAGAAATCCAACAACTAAATTAAATAAAGACTTAGGGTATGGTAATAACTATGAAATATATACAAACAAAGATTTACTTCCAGAAAAAATAAAAAATAAAAAATATTTAGAAACTAAGAAAAAGAAAAATGCACAATAAAATTATAAAAGAAATAATCTTAAATAAAAATACTGATAAAGAAAAAATACTTTCTAATTTTTTCAAAACAGGTAAAGGAGAGTATGGGGAAGGAGATATCTTCTTGGGTATAACTGTACCTACATCAAGAAAAATAGCACAAAAATATGGCGACATAGAATTTGCTGATATTTCAGAACTCATTAAAAATAAATATCATGAAGTCAGACTTATTGCTCTTTTGATTTTAGTTCATCAATATAAAAAATCAAAAAAAGATACAGAGAAGAAAAAGATATGTGACTTTTATTTAAAAAATACTAAATATATAAATAACTGGGACTTAGTTGACCTATCTGCTCATTATACTTTAGGGAATTATCTAATAGATAAAGATAGAAAAATATTAGAAAAACTAGCAAAATCAAATAGCCTATGGGAGCGTAGAATTGCAATGATATCTACTTTTGCTTTTATATATAAAGGTGAAAATGAATGGACTTTTAAAATTGCAGATATGCTAATGAATGACAAGAATGATTTAATTCACAAAGCTTCTGGGTGGATGCTCCGTGAGACAGGAAAAAGGGTCTCAGAAAAAGATTTATTATCATATCTTGATAATAACTACGACAAAATGCCTCGCACAATGCTTCGTTATGCCATAGAGAGACTTCCTGAAACTAAAAGAAAATATTATCTAAATAAAAAAACAAAGAGATAATTATCTCTTTGTTTCTCTCCAGTCGTAGTCTTCTTCCTCATCATCACTCTTATCTATAATAGGAGTTCCACAATTCTGACAAATATCATCAAAAGAGCGTAGTCCACAACGAGGACAAACTGGGTCTTTTTTTACTTTTTCTTCCTGTTCTTCATCCATATTTGTATTATATTATAAAAATACTATTATTTAAAATATTTATTTGGTGTATAATATATATTATTAATAGTAAATTATTTTTACAATATATGGCAAAAGGAGTATCTCACAAAAAAGAAGTAAAAAAACCTAAGAAAACAGACAAGAAAAAGTAGTTATTAAAACACCCTTATAAAAATAAGGGTGTTTTAATATATGATTGAAAACTAATAATAAAAAAGATATAATATTTGTATATGAATTCAAAAACAATGATCGTAGCTACTATTGGACCATCTAGTAGTACAAAAGAAGTTTTATCAAGTCTTATTAAACACCAGATGGATATGGCTCGATTAAACTTTTCTTGGGGAACTTATGAAGAGCACTCTGGTTTTATAAAAAATATAAGAGAAGCAGCAACAGAAAATGGTGTTACAATTCCAATTATCCAAGATTTATCTGGACCTAGAGTTCAAGATGATAATGGTCACCATTTTGGAGGAACAGAAAATCAAAAAGCTATAACAGAAAAAGATATAGCTGATCTTATTTTTGGAATAGAACAAAAAGTTGAATATATCGCATTATCATTTGTTGGTGGTGCTAGTGATATCATTGAATTAAGAAATCTAATCAAAGAACACGGTGGTAACCAAAAGATTATTGCAAAAATCGAACGCAAGATAGCAGTAGAAAATTTAGCTGAAATAGTAAAAGAAACAGATGCTATTATGGTTGCTCGTGGAGATTTAGGAAATGCATTTCCTATAGAAGAAATTCCATTTGTTCAACACAATATTATAGTAGAATCTCATAAAGCAAATAAGATGGTTATCGTTGCAACACAAATGCTACTATCTATGGTAGAAAATCCTATACCTACTCGTGCAGAAGTTTCAGATGTCGCTTATGCAATACTAGACGGAGCAGATGGAGTTATGCTTTCCGAAGAATCAGCTAGAGGTAAATATCCAGTAGAAGCAGTTTCAATAATGGAAAAAATTGCACTAGTTGCAGAGAAGAATCGTAATAACATTAAAATAGGATAAAATAATTATGAAAAAACATATCTATATAACAAGAAAAATTCCAGAAGCAGGACTTAAATTACTCAGAGACAATGACATATCATTTGATATGGGAACAAAAAAAACACCTCCAAGTAAAAAGGAAATAATAAAAGCATTAAAGAAAAAACAATATGATGGAGTTATTTCTTTCTTAACAGATACACTAGATGCAGAAGTTTTTGACGCTTGTCCTACATCAAAGATTTATGCCAACTTTGCAGTTGGTTTCAATAATGCAGATATAGAAGAAGCCAAGAAGAGAAATATAAGTATAACAAATACTCCTGGAACTTCTTCTGTTGCTGTAGCTGAACACACTGTAGCTCTTATGTTTGCTCTTACAACAAGACTTGTAGAAGGTGATAGATACATGAGAAAAGGTAAATACAAAGGATGGGACCCAGAATTATTAGTAGGAAGTGACATGAAAGGTAAAACAATCGGAATCATTGGTGGGGGACAAATAGGTACTCAAGTAGCAAAAATGCTTCATAACGGTTTTGATGTAAATATTATATATTCTGATATTGTTCCAAATACTGAACTTGAAGAATGTTTCTGTGTACAAAGAAAAGAAACAGCAGAAATTCTCCGAGAAGCTGATATCATAAGTCTTCATGTTCCACTTCTTCCTTCTACAACACATCTTATAAATGCTGAAAATCTAAAGACTATGAAAAAGACTGCTTTCTTAATTAATACATCAAGAGGTCCTATTGTAGATGAAAAGGCATTAGTTGAGGCTCTTAAAAATAAAACAATCTGTGGAGCTGGTCTTGATGTTTATGAATTTGAACCAAAACTAGTAAAAGGATTAAATAAATTATCAAATGTAGTACTTACTCCACACATAGCATCATCTAGAGTAACAGCGAGAAATATGATGGCAGAAATTGCAGCTAAAAATATTATCTCTGTAATCAACGGGGGAGAACCAATCAATAGCGTCATAAAATAAACAAATAAAAAACTCTCTCGATTTTACTCGAGAGAGTTTTTTATTAAAGACACCTATTATGCGCGCTGTACGTTAACAGCACTAGGTCCCTTTGGAGTTTCTTCTGTATCAAATGTTACAGCATCACCTTCGCGTAATTCGTCGAATTGAACGCCTACAAGAGAATTACTGTGGAAGAATAAATCCTTCGCTAGTCCTTCTGCTGTGATGAAACCGAAACCTTTGTCAGTAAGCTTTTTGATTGAGCCAGTCATGATTTTTTAGTTTAATTAAAAATAAATACAAATAAGATGAAAGTTTGATAACTCGACTATGTTCAAAGCATACGCCATTTGTACAAGAATTATACAATTTTAATATTTTTTTGTCAAAGATTTATACTGTATAAACAAATTAGTCCATTAACCATGGTTATTTACCCATAAATATTACATAAAAATAAACTCTTTATAGGCTCATTATTAAACATACTCTTGACAAAATACTATATAAATGCTATTTTTAAAGTATTGGAATACTCCTATCGTGTGTTAGTGTTTCAATCTTATTTTTGAAACACGTAAAAATTTAATCATGTCTACATACTCAAACAACTCAAAGGGTCCAAAAAGGGCCAGTTATTCAAGTGCAAAAAAACCAGCTCCCGCTGGAAGATTTTCACATGCACCAAGTCGTAGTAAACCTTCTACATCAAGTGGAAGTAAACCTTCTTATGCACCATCAGGAAGATCAGGTTCTTCTTCATATGGATCAAGACCTCAGACTTCATCAAGTAGGGGTTCTTCATCATTTGGAGGAAGACCTTCATCAAACAGAGGTGGTTTTAATTCTTCATCATCAAGAGGTGGAAGAGGAGGAGGAAGAAACAAAAGAGGTTCTTTTGAAAGAATCGATGTTTCAAAATTTATCAGTAAAGCTACTGTTACAGAAAGTGAAGAAATATATCTTCCTACTCATACTTTTAGTGATTTTAAAATTGATAATAAAATAAAAGCAAACATTGCCGCTAAAAATTATATTTATCCAACACCAATCCAAGACAAAGCTATTCCTCATGCTTTATTAGGACGCGACATATTAGGTATAGCCAATACTGGTACTGGTAAAACAGCAGCATTCTTAATTCCAATAATCAATAAAATTCTTGCAGACAAAAGTGAAACAGCAATAATCATAGCCCCAACTCGCGAGCTAGCTATTCAAATAGAAAAAGAATTCAAAGAATTTACTAATGGTCTAGGAATATTTGCAGTAACTTGTGTTGGTGGTGCACCAATATTTGCTCAAATAAAGAATCTAAGATATGGATGTAATGTTGTTATCGGTACACCAGGAAGATTACTTGATCTAGTAAAAAGAAAAGAAATAGATTTATCAACTACAAGAAATGTAGTCTTAGATGAAGCAGACAGAATGCTTGATATGGGATTCGTAGATGACATAACATTCTTACTTGAAAAGACCCCAAAGGATCGTCAGAATTTCTTATTCTCAGCAACACTACCAAAAACAATAGAAAAGCTTATCGAAAAGTTTACTAATGATCCAGTTAGGGTTATGGTTAAAACTCGTGATACTTCAAAAAATGTTGAACAAGATGTTGTTCGTGTAGCTCGTGGTATTGATAAGATAGATGTCTTATGTGAATTACTAGAAAAAGATACTGAATTTAAAAAAGTTTTAATCTTTTCTGAAATGAAACATTCTGTAGAAAAACTTTCTGTTGAATTAATCAAAAGAGGATTCAAAGCTGGATCAATTCATGGAGACAAGCGTCACAATGAGCGCCAGAGAACTCTTAAGAGTTTCAAAGATGATCAAATACACATACTAGTAGCTACAGATGTAGCTGCAAGAGGTCTAGATATACCAAATGTGACTCATGTAATAAACTATGAAATTCCACAAACTTACGATACATATATTCATAGAATAGGAAGAACTGGCCGCGCAAACCAAAAAGGTACAGCCTTAACTTTTGTATCATAACTTATTAAAGAAAATTAAAATAACCACCAATAATTATTGGTGGTTATTTTTTTATATAAAATTATAAATAAAAAAGAGGTTGCATATATATGCAACCTCTTTGTTTTAAATTAAAAGAACTAAATTTAATCCTTATTAAAACCTATATAAATAGGGGATTAATAGGAATATTCTCCAAGTTTGATATCAAATCTTTCGTCGTATTTGTTATCACCATCGCAGTCCCAATACCATTCATTTCTCTTGTGACCATTATCACAATTCGATTCTTTCATACAAACATGGTTATGACCATCATTTCCATCTTTTCCATCCTTAGGAATACAAAAAGAGGAAGTACTAATCACAGTTCCATCAACAGAAGAAGTAAACTTCATAGATTGACCACTAGGACAATTATTGGAATTTACAATTTCAAAATTAACAGAGCATGTTTTACCATCGACTCCATTTAGAACAATCATACAGTTCATAAAAGAATCTCCGGATGAATAGACACCATTTCTGTCTAAATCTAAATAAAACTTAAGTATATTTCCAGTAAGACCACTACAATCATTGTAGTATGGGCTTATTGTCATAACCGGACTGTAACCGTTAGATCCATTGGTACCATTTGTACCGTTGGTTCCATTTGTTCCATTTTTAGGAATTAAGAATGAAGTAGTACTAACAACTTTTCCATCAACAGTAGATTTAATAATTAAATAACCGTCTGTTACTGTAAAGGTTATCATAGGTGTACTTCCGTTAGTTCCATTGGTACCATTTGTACCGTTGGTTCCATCAGATCCATTATAGATTACAAAACCTCCCATATAAGAATCAACGCCTATAGTCACTAAACCATCTCTGTTAAGATCTAAATAGAAAGAGGTTTCGTTACCAATAACTTTACCTGTTTCATTTTTGATTTCCTTCACATAAATAACTGGACTGTAACCGTTAGATCCATTGGTACCATTTGTACCATTGGTTCCATCTTTAGGAAGACTGAAGGATACACTATTTACAACTTTTCCGTCTAATGTACTTGTGATAACAAGAGAACCATCAATTGTTTCAAATGTTATTGTTGGTGTTTTACCATTAACTCCATTGAGACCATTTGTTCCATTTGTTCCATTTGTTCCATTAGTACCATTCCAAGTTACAAAACCTCCCATATAAGAATCAACGCCTATAGTCACTAAACCATCTCTGTTAAGATCCAAATAGAAAGAAGTTTCGTTACCAATAACTTTACCTGTTTCATCTTTGATTTCTTTAATAGAAACAACTGGACTGTAACCGTTTGAACCATTAGAGCCGTTAGTACCATTAGTACCATTTATACCATCCTTAGGAATTAAGAATGAAATAGTATTAACAATTTTTCCATCTAATGTACTTGTGATAACAAGAGAACCATTAATTGTTTCAAATGTTATTGTTGGTGTTTTACCATCAATTCCATTGATACCGTTGGTTCCGTTTGTTCCATTTGTACCATTCCAAGTTATAAATCCTCCCATATAGGAATCAATTCCTACTGTGACTAAGTTATCTCCATTGATATCCAAATAGAAAGAAGTTTCGTTACCAATAACTTTACCATCTTTATCTTTGATTTCTTTAATAGAAACAACTGGACTGTAACCATTTGAACCGTTTAAACCATTAGTACCATTTGTACCGTTGGTTCCATTTGCTCCATCTTTAGGAAGACTAAACGATACACTACTTACAACCTTTCCGTCCAAGGTACTTGTGATAACAAGAGATCCATCAACAACTTTAAAAGTTATATTCGGAGTACTTCCGTTAATACCATTAATACCATTAGAGCCGTCAGCACCATTCCAAGTTATAAATCCTCCCATGTAACTGTCGATTCCCGTAGTTACTAAGTTATCTCTGTTAAGATCCAAATAGAAAGAAGTTTCGTTACCAATAACTTTACCATCTTTATTTTTGATTTCTTTTACAATCATAACCGGACTATAACCATTCAAACCGTTGGTACCGTTTGTACCATTGGTTCCATTTAAGCCATCTTTGGGTAAAGAATAAGAAAAACTACCCGTGAGAACTGTACCAGTGAAAGATTCAACAAGTATAGAACCGTTAGGGGAGTTAGTAGAGGCAGGAATAAATGTAGTTTTAATACTAGCATTCGCGCCATCTTTTCCGTTAGATCCGTTTACACCATTGATGCCATTAAATAAAGTAAAACTATTTTGGAAAACATCACCAGCTGTATATGTATTACTGACATCAACATCTTGAAAATAAGAAGTTGTATAACCAATTAAAACATTATCAGTCGCTGAGTAGACTTTATCCACCTTGGTCACTATCGAGAGACCGTTTTTACCATCTTTGCCATCATGAAGAAAAATATCTTCACTACAAGAAACAAACATAAATGCTGTTAAAATCCATAAAATAAATAATTTCGTTTTCATTTTCTATCGTTTTTTTCGTTTTTATTAAAAAATTTTTTACTTTTTAGTTGACTCGTTTAAATTAATTTGTAAATTAATTGATGTCGGATTTACAATAAATTTTCCTTCCATTTTATGAAAATAAACTGTACGACCAAAACTAATTACACTTAAACCACCCAAAATTGCAGAGCCTGTTCTTAGGCCCAAAATTAAATTATGCTTTTTCTTAGCTGCTCCATTATCTTGATCATCCCAATATTTTGGGTGACCTACGATTTCTGATGCACCATAAAGTAAAGCAGCCGCACCAGCAGTTCCAACTCCAGTCCAAAAAGCTTTTTCTGCCTTTAATCGATAAGGATTAGGTAGATACTCTATGTACTTGTGATTAAAATTAACTGATTGCGTAGAATTTAACAATAAATTCTGAGGTTCGATTTTACCTTGGAATAATATTCTCGAGCTATCCTGACGATATGTCTTATCAAGACAAACAGTCATTGAATTACTTAATACTGGATCATTTTTTACAACGCCATTATTAATAGTAATATCCTTATTTTTAAAATAAGGAGGCCACGATAAAAAATACGAAGGTTTTACAACTTTACAATGACAACGGTCCTTTGAAGGAACATTGACTCTGTAGGGAACTTTAACATCTGCAATAAACAATGAAGAAAAAGGTAAATTATCTTTTCCAACAACTAATGCTGTTCTAACATACTTACCATGTTTTTTATTCACAGTAGTGTCTTGAACAAAAATAACTGCATGTCTATTTTCCAGACATTTAACATTTTGCTTCAACAAGTTTATCGAATCTTGTTTTTGCTGAATAGTTAGATTACTAATTATATCTTTCTTACCTGAACAACATCTGAACAAGAGTAGGATAATAACAATAATCACAAAATAAAACACATGAGTAGTGAAGCGTTCGTACTTCACTCTCTTTCTTAAGTCATTAACATTTTCCATTTTTTACTTTTTTTATTAAATTTACAAAGAATTAATTAATTAAAACATTACAATTTCTAGTCTTTTTTTTAACATTGATATATGTATTTAAATTATATTTTGTTCTTACAATATCATATATATACATATTTGTCAAGGGCTTATATCACTAACATATATTTATATAATCAATGAATTCTCTCAAAAAATAATTAAATAAACGGGGGATTTAAGTCTCAAATATGACCTAATCTACACCCAAAATGGTCAAAAACTACCAAAATACTCAAAATGACCCAATATAGGGTTGATCCTTAAAAAGGGCCTAAATAGACGAAAATAGACCAAATATGACTTATATACATAGCTGTGAGATTCCATAATAACGCCGATATATTTTATATTAAAATAATTTTAATATAAAAATAATTACCAGCATGTCGGGGGAGTTGTATAAATATATTATTCAATATGATTACAGCGCACGAAAAGATTTTATCTGACAGAGTATGTAAGAGCGAAGGCAGTTTAAATCATTTTTATAAATTCAATATAGATAAAGGCTTTATTAGATATTGAGTGTCGCAAAAGATATATTGTGCGACACTCTTATATAAATTAAGTCCACATAGAAAGGGCTATCAATAGACCTACCCCTATCTGTTTATCTCGTAATCTAAGCGTTTATAGAGATGCAAGAATTAAATGCATTAACTTGATTATTGTATTGTGTTATTTTTGTTTTGATTTCAGAAATTAATTCGTTGTAGTCAGATATTTTAAAATTATAAATATCTATTTGTTCAGAAGTGGTCTTCCCTTCATAAATAGTCCCTTTATCGATATTTGCACGCAATGTAGACAATTCACTACTTAGAGCCTTTGCTTTGTCTTGATTGAAGTTAATTATCTGATGTAAGCCCTCATCTATAGAAGGACAAGCACTCTTAGGTAGTCCAAAGTGCTGAACAGCAATCCAAACTTCTTTTCCTTCATATTGACCCTTAGCAACAGCAACACCTATCTCTGTGTATCTTTTATTTAAAATATTTGCACGGTGACCAGGACTTGCCATCCATGCATCAACGAGTGCTTTATCATCCTTGAAGTTACCTAGGGCAAGATTTTCACCTATTATGATGTAATCATAGCCTACCTGAGTACCTAAATCTCCTACTCCAATACCATCTGGAGATGTATGTTCAAAGTATTGTTTAGTAAACATATCTTGAACTTTTTTTTCTGCAGAAAAATCTAATTTAGAATTTTCCGCAAGAGCAGAGAGATCACCATTTTCTTTTCTATTTTGATTGGTAATATTTATTATGTTTTCCTTAGATAGTTTTATTTCACTATTATTAGATATAAGATTATTGATTACTTTCAATGGACCAGAAACATAAACATTTTTTATATTTGAAGCCTTAATCTTATTATTTGATTCACTAGTTGATGATAAGTCTATAGTATTATTCATCAACTTATCTTTAAAATTAAAAACTAATTCAATTCCCTTATTTATTGATAAGTAACTATTGTTATAAGCATCTTTTAAATTATTTCTTAATAAAAATATTAAGATTAAAATAAATAAAGCTATACCAATTTTATAAATAATTTTCATATATACTATTTGCAACTTGTTGATAATTTATATCCCATTTCTTCTGCTTCTTGTGATGATTTGAACCAGACGCGATTTTTGTCTGCTATTCTTTTTGCCCCACTACAAGAGATAGGATAATATAGTTTACCATTTTTTGAAGCAACATACTCACCCGTTTGAGTTGTATTATTATTGTTAATATCTGATTTTATAGTAGTATTTGATGGTAAGTCTACAATATCACTAGTTTTAACAATAGAGACCTCTGTAGCCTTGATCTGGTTACTTTCTACAGACAATCTACCCAATAAGAAAGAAGAAACCCCTACCCCGATAATTACGAAAAGATACATAATAGTAATATTGTCAATAGCGTATTTACCCTTGATTTTATTAAAAAAATTGTTTATAATCATACAAGTTAAATTATAAATCATTTGTGAGCAGTTTACACCTATATTCTATAAACTACTTACTATCAAATCAATATGGCACATAGAAAAGCTGGAGGTTCAGCGAAAAACTTAACAGATTCAAATCCAAAGTACCTAGGTACTAAGCTTTACGATGGTGAAGTTGCTAAAGCAGGATCAATCATCGTTCGTCAACGTGGTACTAAAATTCTCCCTGGAACAAATGTTGGACTAGGTAAAGATCATACCCTCTTTGCATTAAAGCCTGGAACAGTTAAATTTGGTTCAAAAAGAAAACAAAATTTCAATCGTTCAGCAGGAGTAAAGAAAACAGTAAGTATTATATAAATAAAAAATCCGACATTATATGTCGGATTTTTTATTATTTAATATTTAACCTTTAACAAGTATCTGACACTCCCCTTTCTTATCTCCTTTTTTAATCAAAACCTTATAAGTTCCAACTTCTTTAATATGATCTAGTATTAAAGTATTTTCATCTATATCAACACCAGATGCTTCTTTGATTACTTGTACAACATCACGAGCACTGACTGCTTTAAATAGATGACCCTTATCATTAGCTTTAGCATTTAAAGTAATAACCTTATTATTTACAGAAGATATTAATTCACTAAAAATTTTCATCTCTTCTTCTTTCTTTTTTTCTATTTGTGCTTTTCTAGCTGATAGATGTGCAAGTGCTTGAGGTGTAGCTAATTCTGCTAATCCTTTTGAAAGGAGAACATTTTGAGCATATCCTTCCTTAAAATCTTTTACATCGTATTTATTACCAACCTTAGGTATGTCTGTAAGTAAGATAACTTTCATAATATTTTTATTGTTTAGCTTGTAATATTTCGACTGCTTTATTCATTTGAGGATCATTATCTGTATCTGCATCTTTTTGTGTAAATGGAACTTTAATATCAGGTTCAAGTCCTTGTAGAGATATAGATTTACCATTTGGTGTAAGCCATTTTGCAACAGTTACCTTTAATGATGTTTTGTCTGTAATATCTATAAGCTCCTGTACTGAACCTTTTCCAAATGTTTTTGTACCAACCAAAGTAGCAACTCCGTATTCTTGTAATGCTCCAGCTAAAATCTCTGCTGCTGATGCAGAACCTCCATCAACTAGAACTATAAATTGTAATTTGTCAGTAAATATTCTTGGTCCATGACTTCTGTAATTAATAGTCTTATCATTACCTTCAAAGTCTTCACTAACAATAACTTTTCCTTCATCAATAAACCAAGAACCGATATTTACAGCAGAGTCCAGATATCCTCCTGGATTACCACGCATATCAAGAACAAGCTTGTGAGAACCAGAATCTATAAATTTCTTTAATGCATCCTTAAATAAGTCAGCAGAATTTTGAGAGAAACTATAAAACTTAATAACAAAGATATTATCAGCTCTGAGTTCTGTATCTATAACAGGAACATCTATCTTGTCTCTAGTGACTTTTATCTCTCTTGTTTCTTTTTCTCCATCACGCAAAACAGTAAGAGTTACAACAGTACCATGAGCACCGCGAATCAAAGTTAGAGCTTTTTCTACAGTTATATCAGTAGTTAAACTAGAATCTATTTTTATTATTTTATCTCCAGCTTTTAACCCAGCCTTCCAAGAAGGAGAATCTTTTAATGGAGAAATAATTATCAAAGTCTTATCTTTAATTCCAATCTCTGCACCTATACCATCAAATGAACCTTGTATTTCATCATTAAATAGCTTATTTTCTTCTGGTGGAAAAAATACTGTATAAGGATCACCTAGTGATGAAGTCATACCTTTTATTGCTCCCCATACACGATCTTGGTCAGAAACTTTTTTAGCATAAATAGATTTTTTATTTAAAATATTCCAAGCCTTCCAGAAAGGACTGAAGTCAGCTGGTGTTTGTGGTTGTACTTGAGGTTCTTTACTGACTACAGAAATAACTTTTTCAACTTCTGGTCTATTTGAATATCCAGTGTAAGCTCCCAAAAAGAAAACTCCAGCTAAAATAATTATTGCCAATACAATAAAAATTATTTTCTTAAGATGTTTTTTTATATTTATTTTAATGTTCATAATAAGTTTATATTATCTCAAAATTATTGTTTAGGTTCAAGTTCCAATGCGCTAGGTGTATATTTATTTGCTGGGTCCCATAGCATCCATGAGTTTACTCCATTATCATAAGAAGCTTTCATCTGAGCTCTTACCATTTCTTTTGTATAAACAGCACCGAGATTAAAATCTTGCAACCATGGACGAATCTTGGCTATATTTTGATTTGCAGCTTTTGTTTTAGAAACTGCTCCGATTATTGCTTTATTTACAATTTCAAATGGATGCATACTTGGATTACTATATCCACTTTGACTAGAAGAATAATGTGATGGATAAACCATAGGACAAAGATAATCAAAATATGGCAAAGCTTTCTCCCAGACTTGTCCTATTCCCATATCATCAGTCTTTGCACTTTCTGTAGTTAAACCAAATAAGTCAGCTGACATAGGAATATTTTGGTCTTTTTTAATATCCAAAGAAAGATTTTTGAAAAATTCTTCTATATTATCTGCACGAGTTTTACCATCTTTTAAACTATAATTAATATCTTTCATATTACCATCAGATGGATAGCGAATATAGTCGAAGTTTATTTCATCAAAACCATTACTGTATGCTTCTTTTGCAACAGCTACTATATAGTCACGAACTTCTTTTTTAGCTGGGTCCAAGAAAGATAATCCTTTTCTATCTTTCCAAACTTTTCCATCACTTTTTCTTGTGATAGCCCACTCTGGTTTATTTTTTGTTAAGTATGGATCTTGGAATACTGCAACGCGTCCTATTATATAAATATTTTTCTGGTGAAGTAGTGTAGTTAGTGCACGAACATCTGGTATACGCTTTTCAGCTGCACCATACTTTTTTAGTTCTGGATCAGAAACACTAAAACTTATTCTTCCTGTAGAATCTTTTACATCAATAACAATAGCATTGAGTTCTGTTGTATCTATCATTTTAATAATAGGATCAATGTATTTTTTTGAACCAGCAACCCAAGCTGATGAGTAAACAGCTCTTACATGTTCTGGTGTTTGGATATGAGTTACAGGTATTTCTGTAAGAGGAGTTGTAGTTACAGCTGGTATATTTTCAACCTTGGGACCATCAACACTCTCTCCACTTACAGTTCCTTCTGGAGAATTAGTATAATGTATTTTATTTAAAAATGGAGACAATAAATACCAAGCAGAAAAACCACAGATTATAAGTATTAGACTAACAATTAAAACTTTTTTTATATTTTTTTTAGACACAAATTATTTTATTATTCCACTCTATCAATATTATCTACAAATGTTTTGCTTCTATTCTCATTCTTAGAAATACGACTCTTGGCTTGCTGATAATATATATATGAAAGGTAGACAAGCATAAAACCCGTAATTATAAAAAATATCTTACGCCAAGTATCAGGAAAACCTAAAAAAGGCAGGATTATAATCCATATCCCAATAATAAACAGTGTTTTTTCTTTTCTCATTATTGTATTATACCGTATTTATTTAGGCTCCACAATCACTACAAATTCCCCTCTTTGCTTGTCTGTATTTGCATTAAAATAGTCCAAAACTTCTTTTGGTGTACCTGAAACGAACTCCTCAAACTGCTTTGTCATCTCACGAGCTATCATAATATTAAAAGTTGGAGCATATAAATCCAAAGATGCGAGAGTCTTTAGTATACGATGAGTTGATTCATAAAAAACATTTACCCTTTTTGAATTTGCGATTTCCTTAAATAAAGTCTCTCTACCCTTTTTATGTGGCAAAAAACCTAAAAAGATAAACTCGGCAGAAGATATTCCACTTGCAGAAAGCGCAGATACAAGAGCAGAAGGTCCTGGAATAGGAACAATAGAAACATTATTACCGAATTCTTTACGAGCATTAGCAACTAAAAGTACACCCGGATCAGAAATAGTAGGAGTTCCAGCATCAGATACCAATGCTAGATTTTTCCCTTCTCTTAGCATTTCAATAATTACAGACTCCTTTGCGTCAGTACTGTGAGCATGATAACTTATTGTTTTTGTTTTAATATCATATTTATTTAATAGCACTCTTGTTGTTCTAGTATCTTCACATAAAATAACATCAACTTCTTTAAGTATCCGAATAGCACGAAGAGTTATATCCTCTAGATTACCTATAGGAGTTGCGACTATATATAAAGTTCCTAAATCGATTTGTTTCATTTTTTGATTATAGCGTATTTTTCAATATAACAACAAGCGATAAGCATAACAATAAACACCAATATATTGTATATAACATAAAAAAATAGTGTAGTTTTGCTTTGCAAAACTACACTATTATAATTTTTTTTGAAATTAATTCAAAGGTTCCATTTTTGTATCTGGAAAATATCTATCAGATACTTTGGAAATTCTTTTGAAAGTTCCAACAAATCTGGCGGCTAAAACACTAAGGACGAATATTGATATAACAATAAACAATACAAGCATAGATAGTGATTCAGCATCCACAGAAGCTAAAAATAAAATAGAAAATAGTATGATTATAGATAACACAACATCTGTAATTATAATAATCGCTTTTCTATTTCTAAATACGAGTGATAAAGATTTATTAGTCTTCATAATGTACAATTTTAAGTGATTTTTAATTAGTTAGTTTAAATAAAAGACAAACCTTATCTCCTATTTAAACTAACCAATAAGCCTCAACCTCTTAGACACATTATATCACTTTAAACACATATTGTCAATACTACAATACCCACAATAAGCCTTTATTTTCAAGCTTTTTAAATAACTATTTGTTTTATTGTATCATTTTAGACCTTAAAATGCACTATTTTATTAGTTCGTAATTTCGTCAAAAGTACTACCCTTTTTATACAAAATCAAATCATATGCAGATGTATTCCATGCTTTTTGTAGAGAATCCAATATTCTCCAAGTTTCAAGAACTTCTTCATTTGAAGAGAATAAACTATGGTCCCCATTTATTGCATTAAAGATTACTTGTTCATATGCTTCTGGTAGTGCAGTATAATGATCTTTAAAATTAAAACTCAAAGCATGGCGACTAACTTGTCTCTCGTATCCTGGACGCTTTGCCCAAACAGAAAAAGATATTCCCTCGTCTGGTTGAAGTCTTAGTATCAGTTCATTGGATTCATTATCGTGATCTTTTTTATACAATATCTTAATAGATGTCATTTTATCTTTCATTGCTTTACCTGTTGAAAGATTAATCTTTACACCTTTCCAATTTGGGTCCTGTGATTCTAAATCAATAGAAGCAAAAGTTTCCACCATACTATTTGGATTTCCAACTTCTTCACGATAACCCTTATACTGACCACGCTTTGCATAACTTGCCAATGATAACTCTTGAGGTATATTTATTTTTTTCAGTGCTTCATAACGAAGAATTGAAACTTCACTCAAATGACCCTCTTCTGGTATTTCCATAAGAGTAAGAGCAAGTAGCTGAAGCAGATGACTTTGTATCAAGTCTCTGAGAGCTCCAGTTTGTTCGTAAAAATTTGCTCTACCAGCTATTCCTATTTCTTCACTAACAGTGATTTCTATTTTCTCAATAAAGTCTTTATTCCAAGTTCTTCTAAAAAGAGAGTTCCCTTCTCTAAACACAATAATATTCTGAGCTGTTTCTTTAGCTAGATAGTGGTCAATACGATAAACTTGTTTTTCTTTAAAGTATGTATTTATATAGTCGACTAATTCTGTCGCACTATTTAAGTCAGTACCAAAAGGCTTCTCTAATAGAAGCTTAGTATTTTCTCTTTCTGCGAGACCTGACTTCCCTATTAGTTTAATAATAGATTTTGAAACATTCGGAGGAACAGAAAGATAAAATAAAAATTGAGTAGGAACACTAAATTCTTTTTCTATTTTTTCTAAGTGAGATCCAAGTCTTTTATAATCTTCTTCATCATCTAAATCCATTTCAAATAATTCTGTATTATCTATAATAAAATTTTTATTTGATGTATAAGCAAGAAGACTATCTAATTCTATGTTTGATTTTCTAGTAACACCGATAATCTTAAATTGATCAGGTGCCATACCTGTCGCTGCTATCTGTCCTATTGCAGGCAAAAGCTTTCTCTTGGATAAGTCACCAGAGATTCCGACTATAACTATAACTGTTGGTTTATTTGTATTATTCATAAATAAATTAAAATTTATAATCAGTAAATATTGTTAACAATGAAACCTTTTTGAGTAATTGAGCAGGCTCTTCTTCTATTGATAAATCTTTTTTGAGATTTTCTAGAGACAGATGCTTTGACTCACCCATAGCATAGAGTATAGCTTCATCTAACATATAAATAACCTTAGGAGTAACCGTAATACGATTATATAATTCTGTATTATAATTGCAAACAAAAGTTGAATCGTTTAGGGCCTTACTTTTTGGTAGTATCCCTGCAGTGTGACCATCAGCTCCAATACCAAACACTCCAATATTATAGTCTGATTTAATTAACTCATATTTCAATATCTCTTCCATATCTATCGTTGTTTCATTGATATCTTTATTACCAAGAAATGGTATAAGCTTCGCTCCTTTTACATTAAAACCTAGATTATTTAAAATAAACCAATTTGAATCAGGGTGGCCAACTTCTCCATATCTTTCATCTGCCAGTGTTATGACAAGCTTACTAGCCAAACTTTCTTTAATCTTTTTAGATATCAATACTTCAGTTTCTATAACAGAGCCACCGGAAACAAACCAGAGGACATTTTTCCCTGCTTGTAATTCCCTATTTATAGAAGAAGCGACAAAGTCTGAAATCTCTTCAATATCTTTAGTGTTTTTTATATTAAGATTCATAAATATTTTACCTAATACCATTATACTATTTTATTTATGAAATCTATATGAACAAAAAAAGAGGAAATGTATAAATACATTTCCTCTGAAGTTAAAAATTGATTTTGTTAAAACTCAGAAATTAATCCCAAGACAAGAGCGAGAAATAATCCAAAAAGCATAAAAGCTATCATACCTAATGCCGCATCGGATGGTGAAAGAGTAAAACAAGTTAATGAACTTACAATCAAACCAAACAATGAAAAAAACAAAAAAATCCAAAGACCAAATTTAAGACCTGAATTTTTGTGAGATTTTAGTTCTTTAAAAGTAGAAACCGTAAATAGGATTAAAAGATAAAAAAGCAAAAAAACTAAAAATACAGACCCAGAGCTAATCAAGAAATTCTTAAATGAATTTATTAATAACGGCTTGTTAAATTCAACATTGCTGTATATAACAACAAACAACATTAAACCCGAAATAAGAGCACGGATTAAGGAATCCATTGATCTTTTACTCATTCTAATCACTTCCATAATTATTAAAAATTTAAATTTGAAGAACTTACTATTTCCCCAAAGATACCACCAATAGCCATATTTGTCAAAGGATTATACACTTCATTAAATCTTCATAATAGAGTACTATTATAAAAAGGAGGTCATTTTATTAAATAATTAATTTTAAAAAATATGAAAAAAACATTAGGTTTATTTGCAATCGCATTATCTTTAGTAGCTGGAGCACCAGCATTTGCAGCAACAGACAATACTGTAGCAATCGCTTGTGTTGGGACAGCTGTTAATGCAAGAGAAACTGCTATAGGAACTGCTATAACTACACACACTCAAGTTATAAATGCAGCATATACAGCAAGAGCTGCAGCATTACAACAAGCATATACAGGAACAACACAAACACAAGTTAGAGCATCTGTAAAAACAGCTTGGACTTCATTTAGAACAGCAAAAGCATCTGCAAATGCAGCTTGGAAGAAATCAAAAGACAGTGCTTGGACAACTTTTAAAAATGCAGCCAGAGCATGTAAGGCTCCAGCAAGTATAAGTGACGCATTAAATATTTCATCTGAAATAGCTAATCAATAATATCTATCAAATAAAAAACTACCCATAATGGGTAGTTTTTTATTTGACAAATTGCTCATTAAACTGTAATGTAAAACAAAAGTTTTCTATATATAAACAGAGCTTAGCTCCTTAAAATCCATCCAAATGATAAACGGTAATGATCTTTTTAATTCGTACAAAAATCTAATTGTACATTCCAGTAAATACATAACAGTAGATGATATCTCTTACTCTCGTGCCCAATACTACAAGGAAGTTTTCTTTTGTAAGGAGTATCCTTCTTTTATAAAGAAATATCCCAAAGCGGTAGAAAAACTAAGACCTGAAGAGTTCTACAGTGTTGATGTATTCTTTATTCCTGATATTGAACTTATCACAACAGAAGATTGTCTAAAGTTTGCCGAACAGTATTCTGGTTTATTAGTTGGAGTACAAGGTGTTTCAGGTTATTTTGAAAAAATTGAAGAAAGTAAAAAATCTACTATTTGGCTAGATCCAAACAATAATTTTTGGTCTCCTAAAATTTTTGATAATCCTGGAAATAGTTTTGAATTCAATCTCGGTTCTTTCAATTTTGATAGAGATGATGATAATTTATTAATTATCTTTTATCAAATAGATTAAAAAACAAAAGTTAGAATAGTCGTAATACTTCAAGTATTACGACTATTTTTATATTATTTTATTTATTGACAAATACTCAAATAAGTTGTATTATAAGCACAAAACAGAGCTTAGCTCCTTAAAATCGACAAATATGATAGTAAAGAATAATGAATCTTTTATTTTAGTAAAGAAACTAACTGTTCACTCAAAGATATACCCGAGTGTATCTAGAGTCCCCTCTGATCGCAGAGACCATAACAGGCAATTATTTTTCTGTAAAGAATATGATTCCTTTATGAAGAATTTTCCAAAGGCTGTCAACGAATTAAAACCAGAAGAGTTTTATGATGTTGATATATTCCTTATACCCGGAGGAAAGTCAGTAAGCAGTAGTGGATGTATGGAATTTGCAAAACAATATACAAACTCATTAGTTGGTATACAAGGCATTTCCGGAGAATGGAAAAGCACCAAAGAA
>Ga0302215_10001065_pt1 | contig 20051 bp, 18 predicted proteins | sample II_Fen_N3_1_FD_194580 | JGI IMG/M metagenome (GOLD analysis project Ga0302215, IMG submission 194580) | Peat permafrost microbial communities from Stordalen Mire near Abisko, Sweden - II_Fen_N3_1 | ecosystem: Environmental > Terrestrial > Soil > Wetlands > Permafrost | place: Sweden: Abisko...
CAGGCGAAGCATGGTTTAACCTCGGGCAACTTTATTTTGCCACTCAGGACTTCACCAAAGCTCTCGATGCTTACGAATATGCTTTGGCCATCGACGAAAAAGACTCTCTAACCTGTATTCAAAAAGCACATGTTCAGTTCCAGTTGGATATGTTCGAAGAGGCGCTCGAAACTTATCAGGAATACCGCAAAATGTCTTCGTACGGACAATGGCAAACGGACATTTTCATTGCAGAATGCTATGAAAAAATAGAGAAATACGAAGAGTCCATTTCATATTACAAACAATCTCTGGAAGCTCACCCCGATAATTACGATGCGCTGACCGGAATTGGCATCTGCTTATTGGAGCAGGAAAGCTATACCGAAAGTATGCCATACATCAATCGGGCGCTTGAAATAAACCCCGAAGCAGCCGATGCATGGGTTTATCTAGCCGAAGCCAATATTGGAATAGACGATGTGGACAATGGTCTGTTGGCTTATCTTAAGTCTATCGCTATTGATACCGACCAACCGGACACATTGATGGCTATTGCGAATATCTACCTTGAAAAAACAGAGTTCGAACTGGCTATTAAGTTTTATCTCGCAGCCAAAGGACTGGACGACAACATGGAATTCATTAATTTATTTATAGCTGTATCCTATTATAAAGTTGGCAATATGCCTAAAGCAATAGCTTATCTGCGGGTGGCTATTCTAGAAAATGAAACTGCAGCGGCGTTATTCCTTGAGCTATGTCCTGAAGCAACTAATGCAAATTTATTAGAAGAATAACAAGAACACACCTCATGATTAAAAGATTTCTATTCGCTCTATTATTTATTTTTTCATTCTCCGCTTTAAAAGCAGTTCCTACTGAAAGTATTCAATCTGCGGCTGACACCCTTTCGTTCATTCAACACATTGAGGAATGGTATAAAAACAATACCAACTATTACACCGTAACAGCACTCATGGCTTGCGAAAGTTCGGTTTTACCTGTTCCATCGGAAATGGTCATACCACCGGCTGTTTATATAGCCATGAATCCCGAAAGCAACTTAAATATTTGGTTGATAATCTTCTTTGGAACAATAGGAGCTTTAATCGGAGCATCATTCAACTACATGATGGCTAAATGGTTAGGACGGTTAGTGATATACAAATTCGCAGACAGCAAAATAGGCAAATCATTTCTGCTGAGTAGCGAGAAAATAATGAAAGCTGAAACCTATTTTAATGACCACGGCAAAACTTCAACTTTTGTTGGACGTTTTATCCCGGTTATCCGCCATTTAATTTCAATCCCTGCCGGATTAGCCAAAATGAATTACCTGAGCTTTGCTCTTTACACAGTTTTGGGTGCAGGCTTATGGAACTGCATATTGGCTCTATTGGGCTACCTGGCACATGGACAACAAGATTTGATAAACAAATACAGCCATCAGTTATCGTATATATTCATAGCAACGGGAGTAATTCTTGCCGGTTGGCTGATTTTAAAAACCGTTAGAAGAAAAAAGAAATAATCAAATGAAACACTTCGGTTTAATTGGTTTTCCTTTAGGGCATTCATTTTCAAAGAAGTTTTTCACCGAGAAATTCAAGCAGGAAAACATTGATGCACAATACGATTTATACGAACTTGCTAACTTGCTTGAATTCGAAAATTTACTTACCCAAACAGAGCTTTACGGTCTGAATGTAACTATTCCCTACAAAGAGAAAGTTATTCAGTACCTCGATGAGCTGGACGATACCGCTACTGAAATTGGAGCCGTAAATGTTATCAAATTCATTCGGAAAGAAGGAAGCCTGAGATTAAAAGGCTATAACTCTGACGCCATTGGGTTCGAAAACTCACTAGCTCCTTTATTAAAAACATATCATCAAAAAGCCTTAATTTTAGGTACCGGAGGAGCCTCCAAAGCGATAGACTACACGCTACACAAGTTAGGCATCACTACCACTTTTGTTTCACGCACAGCGAAACCAGACTCATTGACTTACGACCAGTTAAATGAAGATATTCTTAGCGACAATCTGGTTATAATCAATGCATCACCTGTAGGAACTTTTCCCCACGCGAATGAATGCCCAAACATCCCATATCAATTCCTGACTGATAAACATCTTCTTTTTGATGCAGTCTACAACCCCGCAGAAACATTATTTCTCAAAAAAGGGAAAGAACAAAAAGCACAGATACTAAACGGAGAAGGAATGCTTACAGGACAGGCTATTGCAGCCTGGAAAATATGGAATGAGTGATTGGAAAATACAATCAACCGACAAAACATGAAGTACCTAAGAAAGTTTGAAGACATTCGTATTTTCGGATCCAAAAATCATAAGTTTCAACGCGGTGCCGCTATCACCATCCCGGGCATTGGCATTTTTATAGGAGAAAAACACGCCGAAAACATTGATTTGCTAAGGCATGAGTATGGTCACATTTTACAAAGAAAGCAAAAAGGATTTTTATTCTTTTGGTGCAAAATTGCCCCGGCAAGTTTGAAAAGTGCTATGCAAACCAGCAAAGACAAAAGCAAAGTACACATGCATACCTGGACCGAGTGGAGCGCCAATAAATTATCGTTTGAATACTTTAATCGACCAAACGACTGGAACTTTACAGACTATCCCATAACTCCGCATAATCAAGCAGCCTCGCAGACAGTCAAACAACAGAAGTAAATCAGCACTTATTTCTTTCCCGCTACTTCTTTAAACAAACCCTCGCAGGCATCCTCCAAGAGATTAATCACATTTTCAAATCCCTGATCACCGCCGTAATACGGGTCAGGAACGTGCGTAGCCTCCAAAGACTGACAAAAATCTGTCATGCGAAAAATCTTTGCATCTTCTTCTAAAGTCATGGCCTGCTTTTTCAATCCGGCAATATTCTGATCATCCATACCTACAATCATGTCAAACCGATCAAAATCAGCCCGTGAAAACGGACGGGACCGATGAGTAAGCGAATAACCACGCTTCCCGGCATGATACCGCATACGACTATCGGGCAATTCGCCCTGATGATATCCAAGCAGCCCGGCAGAATCTACTATAAATCTGTCGGAAGCATGTTCTCGTTCGAGTATTTTAAGGAATATAGCTTCAGCCATTGGCGATCGACAAATATTGCCCAAGCAAACAAAAAGTATTGAAACTGGCGTCATAAGGAAATCACAGGTATAGAAAAATCACGAGTTACAAGAATCATATTTGGGGATTTATAAAACATTCCCAGATATACAACCTGTAACTCGCAAAAATGGAATAATAAATTATATCGATAAGATAGAAAGCACGCCCAACAAAGTTTCATCAACCGGCTTATCGTCTTTAATAGCTTTGGTGAAAGGCACGTGAACAATCTCATCATTCACTATCCCAATCATGATACTCCGTTGCTCGTCAAGCAAAGCATCAATAGCAGCCACACCCATTCTACTGGCAATAATACGGTCATGTGCAGTTGGTGAACCTCCACGTTGAATGTGTCCCAAAATAGTAACACGTACATCGTATTCAGGATGCTCTTTGTGCATAAGTTCAGCCAGTGCATTTGCACCTCCGGTGATTTCACTTTCGGCTACAATTACAATACTACTATTCTTCGATTTACGGAATCCGTTCTTAATCAGCTCTTCTAATTGATCTTCCTGTGTTTCGCGTTCAGGGATGATTGCTGCTTCAGCTCCCGAAGCCAACGCACTGTTTAGCGCCAGAAAACCTGCATCACGCCCCATTACCTCAATGAAAAACAATCGTTCGTGCGAAGTAGCCGTATCACGGATTTTGTCCACAGCTTCAATAATAGTATTTAATGCAGTATCGTAACCAATCGTTGAGTCGGTGCCGTACAAATCATTATCAATTGTTCCGGGAAGTCCCACAATAGGAACATTATATTCCTGAGCAAAAATACGAGCACCGGTAAAGGTTCCATCACCACCAATCACTACCAAAGCATCAATTTCAGCTGCTTTCATATTTTCATAGGCAGTTTTTCTACCCTCAGGAGTGCGAAATTCCGCACAACGGGCACTCTTTAAAATCGTACCTCCCTGTTGAATAATATTACTTACATTTTGCGTCTGAAACTCTGTAATTTCATTAGTTATCAACCCCTTATAACCTCTGTAAATAGCTTTTACACGGATGCCATTAAATATAGCAGCTCTCGTTACCGAGCGAATTGCAGCATTCATTCCGGGAGAATCTCCCCCCGATGTCAATACTCCAATACATTTAATTTCGTATTTCATCTTTTTGCCTTAAAAAATATATTTATAAAATTGGTTCTATATTCGTTCCAAACTCAACGACATTTCCTTTAATTTATCGGCCACTTCCTCCATCAACCAACGGGGTGTTGACGTAGCTCCACATATTCCAATCTGTTTTGTCAGATCAAGATCCAGCCCGGTTACTTCATTTGCTTCCGTAACAAGGTAAGTGTTAGGGTTAATTTTTTTACTGTGCTGATACAAAACCTTTCCGTTTGAGCTCTTTTTCCCGCTTACGAAAATGACTATATCATTTTGACTTGCAAAGGTAGTAATATTTGGAATTCTGTTTGCAACTTGTCGGCAAATTGTATCGAAAAATTCAAAATTGTCATTATTTTGAACTTTTTTTGATAAAGTTATTACTAATTCATTAAAACCATCGAGAGACTTAGTAGTTTGTGAAAAGAGTTGGATTTTTCTACTAAAGTCTAATTTATCCAAATCTGCTTCACTCTCAATCACTATGGCTTTTTCATCTGTCTGACCCACAAGACCATTCACTTCGGCATGACCTTTTTCTCCGTATATCACTATTTGAGTATCGGGCGACGGAGCATTCTGATAAGCTTTCTTAATACGATTTTGAAGTTTCAAAACCACAGGACACGATGCGTCAATCAGGGTCAGATTGTTTTCCTTTGCTATATCATAAGTTTTGGGTGGTTCACCGTGCGCTCTGAGCAACACTTTAGCATCGTGCAGTAAGGCAAACTGCTCGTGATCTATCGTTATCAGCCCCATATTGGTGAGTCGCTCCACTTCTTGTCCGTTATGAACTATATCACCTAAACAATACAATGTCTCACCTTTTGCTAATTCTTCTTCAGCTTTTGTTATAGCTTTTACAACTCCGAAACAAAACCCTGATTTTTTATCAATTTCTATATTCAACATATTGTTTTCTTTTAAGTTAGTTACTTTACTCCTACACTGATCCTAATCAAATAAACCGTTCACAAATCACTCAACGATGTGATTCAATAAATTCGATTTGAAAAAACCAAGCAGTAGTTCAGTCTAACGTTTTTTCGGCAAACAAAGTTCGTAAAATTTCCGTTTGCTCGGAGCGGCTCAGAGTAGAGTTATCAATAACGATTGCATCATCAGCTTTCCTCAACGGACTTTCTGCCCTGTTCTGATCTCTGTCATCGCGTTCTTTTACATTAGCCAGCACTTCCTCAAAATTCACTGTTTCTCCCTTTGCAGCCATTTCATCAAGCCTACGTTGAGCACGAATTTCGGGCGATGCTGTCAGAAAAATCTTCAACTCTGCCTGAGGAAAAACAACTGTACCAATATCCCGTCCATCCATTACGATTCCTTTCTCATCACCCATTAACTGCTGTTGACGAACCAGTTCCTTGCGTACAAAACCCAACGTGCTCACCCGGCTGGCTCCGTTAGCCACTTCGAGAGTTCTTATCTCATTTTCTACATTTTGCCCGTTCAGGTATGTATCCGCTTTACCTTCGGCATTCGGTTTAAACTCAATGCGAATAGAACGGATGTATTTTTCGAGCTCTTCGGCATTAATTTCAGAATCTGTCATCCAGCCATTTTGAATACAATACAGCGAAACCGCTCTGTACATTGCTCCCGTATCGACGTAAATGTAACCCGCTTCGCGCGCTAACTCTTTAGCCATAGTACTTTTACCACAAGAAGAAAAGCCATCAATGGCTACAACAATTTTTTTCATAATCTAAATTCATTCAACGATGTACTAATGGAAAACTGGTATGAGTAATTTCCAACCTGGAAAGGAGTCATACCGAATCCCACATGAAATTTATATAGCTTTACACCGCCCCCAAACGAGAAACCAGACATGCTCTTAAAACCTGTCATATTTAATTCTTGCTGACGACGATGATTATATCCGAGTGATAAATAGAAATTCTTACTTGGAACAAACTCAGCTGCAAAAATAGCATGTCGAAAAGCCATATCCACAAAACCTGCTTGCTTTGTACTCACTTCGGCAGGAGCCTGAAGATCTGTGCCCGGCTGATTCGTTGACTGATAATTTAAATTCCAGTGTTGTAAATTATGTAATGTTACCGAAAAACGAAGCGGTGCATGTGTTAGTTTTTTCGACATACCTAACTCAATATTAAACGGAAGTGGCTCCAAATGCTGACCATCAGTATCGGAGTAATATCCTTTTAATTGTGTACCGATATTTCTCAACACAAAACCTGCCGAAAAAAGATTGGCAGAATCATTGTAACTCACACCCGCATCCATAGCTAAACCATAACTGGTGTAAGTTTCGTAGGCCGAATAAATAGGTTTCAAGGTGGCACCTACAGTAATCTGATGCGTTATAGGTCTGGCATACATTATGTTTAATGCAAAGTCTTTGGCAGTAAAAGTCTGTCCGGTAAGTACATTCAAATCAGTTGCTTCCTGAAACGTACCATAGTCAACATACTGTATACCAACAGCAAAATAATTTTTACTCCCAAAATTTCTACCATAGGCAGCTGAACCAAATTTTATATCAGCCAGATAATTAGCCATATTCAGACTGATTACGTTGTGAGTCTCAACAGACAATAAAGCCGGATTTTGAAAAGAAAAATTTATATCATTATCTCTCAACGACACATTGCTGCTACCCAAAGCTGCCAAACGAGATGAAACCGGTAAATCCAAAAACCGATAAACCCCGTATCCCGCTTGTGAAAACGCAGAAAATGCGAACATTACAAACAACGAAAATATGGAAATTCTTTTCAACATGAATCCTAATTTACTGTAATACAGAATAAAATAGAACAAAACAATATTATTTCTGTATTTTCAAAAAAACACCCAAAGATACTCTATTTTTGCATATCGGAAGTCTGTAGATTGAATTTATGCCAGCTCAATCGTAAAATCAATCAAAACATCACTCCCTTTCGCATAAGCGGAATGTATCGTTTTAGGTATTCACTAAACTATTATTTATTTTTTGAATACGATAAAATGCAGTTTTGAAAAATAAATAGTACATTTGCTTGTTTGAAAAACGACAGCAAGAGCAAGATTAACAACCTGATTATCTTCCGGTTTTCGCAGAAATAGTTTCAGTATCCTAATCGAATAATCAGGTGGGTATCTTGTTCTGTTATTACAATCTTTATATGCTGCTGTTCAAAACCTGAACCCGTACAAATTGTTCAAAACAAAGCCGTTTGTATAGCAATAAAACTAAATAAATGAAGACAGAGATATACGAAGAAAAAGCCGTTTTGGTAGGTGTGATTACTCAGTTGCAAAGCGAAGAAAAGGCAAAAGAGTACTTAAACGAATTGGCTTTTTTGGCAGAAACCGCCGGAGCCTCACCGGAAAAGCTTTACTTTCAGCGACTTGATTATCCAAACCCTAAAACATACGTTGGACCCGGAAAACTAATTGAGATTAAAGCATTTGTTGACGAAAACGAAATAGGAGTAGTTATTTTTGACGACGAACTATCACCAAAACAACTTCGCAACATTGAAGCAGAGCTAAAAGTGCTGATTCTGGACCGAACGAGTCTGATTCTGGATATTTTTGCTAAACGTGCTCAAACTGCCAGCGCAAAAACTCAGGTTGAACTAGCCCAACTGCAATATACTTTACCACGTTTAACGCGTTTGTGGACTCACCTCGAACGCCAACAAGGCGGTATTGGCATGCGTGGACCGGGAGAAACACAGATTGAAACCGACCGCCGTATTATTCTGACCAAAATTTCGTTGCTAAAGCTAAATCTGAAAGATATTGACAAGCAAATGAGTACGCAACGGAAAAACCGAGGGAAAATGGTAAGGGTAGCACTGGTTGGTTATACCAACGTAGGCAAATCCACACTAATGAACCTGATTAGCAAATCAGACATCTTTGCTGAAAACAAACTTTTTGCAACCCTGGACACTACCGTAAGAAAAGTTATTATCGATAATCTGCCTTTCTTGTTGTCCGATACTGTCGGTTTTATCCGCAAATTACCACATCATTTGGTTCAATCGTTTAAATCTACACTTGATGAAGTGCGTGAGGCTGACCTGTTGCTTCATGTGGTCGATGTTTCGCACCCTAACTTTGAAGAGCAGCTGGAAGTGGTAAATCAGACGCTGAAGGAAATTGATCCACTGGAAAAACCCATGATTTTGATATTTAACAAGATAGACGCATTTACCTATACCCCAAAAGATGAAGATGATCTGGCTCCGATAAAAAGAGAAAATCTGAGCCTCGATGAACTAAAGAAAACATGGATGGGAAAAATGCACGACAACTGTATCTTTATCTCTGCCCGCGAAAAGCAAAACATTGATAGCTTAAAGTCATTGATGTATCAAAAAATCAAAGCTATACACGTAGAACGTTATCCATACAACGACTTTTTGTTTCAAGACTATACCGAAATTGAACCAGAAAACGAATAACCAAAACCAACTTCAGCAACTTATTGATTCATGACAAAATATCGTCCACTTTTAGACAAAGAAATAGCTACACTCACGGTTTATGGCTGCTCGGCCGAAAACTGGAAAGATGTTCAGGTTATAGAAGAATTCTCGTCTTCGTACTTTTACAATGTTCATTTTTCCGGTACTGTTCATTTAGGAAACTACACCGAAGTTTTTGAATTGGCAGGAGGCATAAAAAAACATGCCGGAATTTACAATTGTCATCTGCATAACTGCACAATAGGCAACAATGTCTTTATCGACAAGATTAATAATTATATAGCCAATTACGAAATTGGTGATGGTTCATACATTGAAAACGTAAATTTAATTCTGACAGAGGGCGAATCTTCCTTTGGAAATGGAATAAAGATACCGGTTATGATTGAAGCCGGCGGACGCGAAATCCCTGTTTTTGATCAGTTTTCAGCTCCACTTGCCTATATAATGACTTTTTATCGTCATAACAAAGAAGCTATCACCTACCTGGAAAGTAAGATTTCAGATTACACCAACTCACAAAAATCAGATAAAGGTCGCATCGGAAAGAATGTCCGCATTGTAAACAGTGATGTTATACGAAATGTGTGCATCGGCGACTTTGCGACTATTGAAGGCACTTTGCAACTTGAAAACGGAACAATAAGCAGCAACAAACAAGCACCTGTTTATATCGGACAAGGCGTTCAGTGTAAGAATTTTATTATTTGCTCCGGCACATCCATCACTGAATCAGCTCTTATTTCCAATTGTTTTGTAGGGCAGGCATGCATAATCGGCAAACAATTTTCTGCGATCGATTCTGTATTTTTTGCCAATTGCCAAGGATTGCATGGTGAAGCAGTTTCAATATTTGCAGGTCCGTACACCGTTACACATCACAAATCCACATTGATGCTCACCGCTTTATATTCGTTTATGAATGCCGGCAGCGGTACCAATTTCAGCAACCACATGTACAAACTTGGCCCTGTTCATCAAGGGATTACAGAACGAGGAGTAAAAACTTCGAGTGGTTCTTACATTATGTGGCCAGCAAAAATCGGAGCTTTCACCGTAGTATTGGGTCGTCACAAAGGCAATCCTGATATCTCTGAATTACCATTTTCATATTTATTGGAGAACGAAGGAGAAAGTAATCTTCTGCCTGCGATAAACCTGCACAGTGCCGGAACGAAACGCGATGTACAGAAATGGGAAAAAAGAGATAACCGCACCGACGAAATAAGACTTGATCCGATTAATTTTGATTTTCTCTCTCCTTACACCTTGTCAAAAGCACTCAAAGGAATTGATATTCTGAACGGATTGTTAGAAAACATGGAGACCGGTGCTTCTTTCGTCTGGTACCAAAACTGCAAAATCAAACGTTCGTCCATCAAAAAAGGAATAGAACTGTACGAAATGGCTATCAATCAGTTCATAGGCGATAAGATAATTGAAAAGCTGGGACAGCAGGACATTCTCACAAAAGAGAATGTGCACAAATCATTATCAACATTTACTGAAACAGGAACAGGTGATTGGTCAGACATGGCAGGATTAATAGCACCTAAATCGGAAATAGACCGGTTGCTCAAGGATATTTCCAATAAAAAACTTTCGCTCGAACAAATTCAAAACAGAATGAGTGAGTTGCATACCAACTATGCTGAATACTCTTTTGTATGGGCTAAAAGCATTTTGGAGAAACAAATCGGGAAACCTATCGAAGAAATAGAAGTTATTATTTCCAGCATTGAAAGCTGGAAAAAATCTGTACAAACTTTTGGGGACATGATACTTCGCGATGCAAAAAAGGAGTTCAACAGCATCTCCAAAACCGGATTTGGACTTGATGGAAACGAATCTGACAAGCAACTCGACTTTGAAAATGTCAGGGGAAATTTTGAAGAGAATATCTTTGTTATAGAAACCACTAATAAATTAAAAACAGATATAGAACTGGCAAATAAAATACTTGCCTCATTAAACAATTAACGCTACACAATCATGAATAATTTCAATTTTTATAGTCCCACATATTTCGTTTTCGGCAAAAGCAGGGAAACAGAAGCAGGTAAATATGTAAAACGGTTCGGAGGCAGCAAGGTATTGATTCATTATGGAGGAGGCTCTGTGATTAAAAGCGGATTGCTCGACAGGGTAAAGACCTCACTCACAAAAGAGAACATTAGTTTTGCTGAATTAGGAGGTGTCGTTCCGAATCCTCGTAGCGGATTGGTTTACCAAGGCGTTGAAATATGTAAACGAGAAAATATCGATTTCATATTGGCTGTTGGTGGAGGAAGTGCTATCGACTCAGCAAAAGCTATTGCCATCGGAGCTTTGTACGACGGCGATTTCTGGGATTTCTACACCGGAAAACATGTTGAGAAAGCATTACCTGTAGCTACTATTCTCACCATTTCGGCTGCCGGAAGCGAAGGCTCAACCGGTTCGGTTATTACACACGAAAACGGCATGCTAAAACGAGCCGCAAACAGTGATGCACTGCGTCCTGTATTTTCTGTATTGAACCCCGAATTAACCTGCTCGCTCCCAGCCTACCAAACGGCTTGCGGAGCCACCGACATGATGGCACACGTGCTAGAACGTTATTTCACCAACACAAAAGATGTTGAAATTACGGATCGGCTATGTGAAGCTGTGCTGTTAACCGTGATAAAAGAAGCTCCAAAGGCATTGGCAAACCCGAATGACTATGAAGCCCGAGCTAACATTATGTGGGCAGGCATGGTAGCTCACAACGACATTTGCGGTGTGGGACGCGAACAGGACTGGTCCACTCATCAAATTGAGCACGAACTTTCAGGCCTATACGATGTGGCACACGGAGCCGGATTGGCAGTTATGTTTCCAGCTTGGATGAAATATGTAATGAAACACGATATAATGCGTTTTGCTCAGTTTGCCGTGCGGGTTTGGGGTTGCGAAATGGATTTCCAACATCCCGAAAATACAGCTAAAGAAGGAATTCTTAAGTATGAGCAATTCTTAACTTCTATCGGAATGCCTATCAGATTTTCAGAGCTTGGCGCTAAAGCAGAAGACATTCCAACTTTAGCAAAAACAATGGGTCTGGGCACAGGTACATTAGGCAGTTTTGTAAAACTGACTACCGAGGATGTTACTAAAATTTACGAGCTTGCCGTGTAAAACAGCATTGTACTACCAGTTTTTGAAGAAAACAACATTAAATCATTTATGGAGTTAAAGAAATTATACATCACACCAAACACTATAGATTTAAAAATATCGCTTCCGGCATCTAAAAGCATAAGTAATCGTGCGCTCATTTTAAATGCATTAGCATACAGTCCGTATGACATTCAGAACCTTTCGGACTGTGATGATACACGTGTTACTATCAAAGCCCTGGATTCTAACGACCGGAGTTTTGACATCGGTGCAGCCGGTACTGCCATGCGATTTCTGACCGCTTTTCTGGCAAAAACAGTTGGAGAATGGATTATCACGGGCAGTAAACGTATGAAACAACGCCCTATTAAGCTATTGGTAGATGCACTCAACAGCCTTGGTGCACGCATTGAATATATAGAAAAAGAAGGATATCCTCCGCTGCGAATCTATGGAAGCGCTTTGACAGGAGGTGAAATACGGCTGAATGGAGGCATAAGCAGTCAGTATATTTCTGCATTGATGATGATTGCACCGTACATGCAAAACGGATTGAAAATTATGTTGGAAGGGAATGTCATTTCTGTTCCCTACATCCGCATGACAATGCAAATGATGAAAGAATTTGGTGTTGACGTTTTGTTTGAGGATAACACCATTGATGTTAAGCCACAGATTTACAAACCAATTCACTATAAGGTTGAATCCGATTGGTCTGCAGCATCTTACTGGTTTGAGATACTTTCAATAACAGAAAAAGGTCAGATTCTGCTGGAAGGGCTCAATAAGAACAGCTATCAGGGCGATAGTAAGGTGGCTGAACTCTTCGAGCAATTAGGTGTAAAAACCGAATATAAATCCGAAGGTATATTGCTGACTCCGAGCGGAAATTATGTACCAACATTTGAATATGATTTTGTTGATCAACCTGATTTGGCTCAGACTTTTGCAGTGACTTGTTGCCTGAAAGGCATAGCATTTCATTTCAAAGGTGTACAGAGTCTCAAAATTAAAGAAACTAACCGCATTGCAGCACTGATTAATGAATTGGCTAAGCTTGGATTCGTACTTTTAGAACCCGCCGAAGGAGAGTTAGCCTGGAGCAGAGAACGATGTAAACAGGAAGAAGACGTCAGGATTGCAACATATGAAGACCATCGTATGGCTATGGCTTTTGCCCCGGCAGCTTTGGTAATGCCTGTTTCTATTGAAGAACCGCAGGTGGTAAGCAAATCTTACCCTGACTTTTGGAATGACATTGAAAAACTACTGGCTTAGCCTTCATGTTTAGACTAGAACATATAACCAAGAAGTTTTCAGACCAGTATGTTCTGCAGGATTTTTCATTTGAAATCCTGCCGGGCGAAAAAGTAATTGTATCAGGTCGCTCAGGCATTGGTAAAACCACCTTGTTTCGCTTGTTATTAGGATTTGAACAACCTGACAACGGCAGGATATACTTCGAAGACCAACTATTGACTGAAACCAATATTTGGGATCTTCGTCGCCGCGTGGCTTATGTGAGTCAGGATTTAAATATCGGACGAGGCAATTTGCAAGCATTTTTCATCGAAACACTATCGCTTAAAGCCAATATCAATCACAAAAACGATTCGTTAAACCATCTGAGAGAAATGATGACTTATTTCGAACTCCCGGACTCCTTGTTACTGAAAAATATCGAAGAGTTATCGGGTGGAGAAAAACAACGCGCAGCCATCCTCAATGCTTTACTCCTGAAAAGAGATATTTTTTTTCTGGATGAGATCACCTCAGCACTGGACAAATCTTTAAAAATAAAGGTTTTGGATTACTTCCTCCTTAATCCTGATTTTACGGCACTTTTAATATCCCACGACAATTATGTACCTGAGAATGCCCGAACAAGAATTTTAAAACTGGACTGATTATGCATGGTGCTCAGAATCTTTCAGAATTTTCAATGCTAATGTGCGGTCTTTTACTGCTGATTCCGCTGTTGGGTATCTGGTATTTAAAACTGGGCATGGTTAAGAGCCTGCTCGTTTCCACAATCCGAATGATAGTACAGTTGGTACTTGTCGGTTTTTTTCTGGAATTCTTATTTCGTCTGAATAACTGGTTATTAAACTCAGTGTGGTTTTTGACCATGATAACTGTAGCCGTATTATCAGTAATCAAAAATTCTAATTTAAGGCTCAGGCATTTTCTTATTCCGGTTTTACTCTCTTTTATACTTGCCAATTTCTTTGTTGTCCTCTATTTCAACTATTTCATTGTCAATCTGAATTTCGTCCTGGATGCCAAATACATGATTGCTATAGGTGGTATGGTTTTGGGCAATTCTTTACGAGCCAATATAGTTGGACTGGGTGATTTTTATAAATCCATCAGTAAGGATGAACAACTGTATTTCTATAAACTTTCATTAGGCGCAACCCGTTTTGAAGCATTACGCGGCTTTGCCAAAAAAAGCTTTATTGCTGCTATGAACCCTACAATTGCTTCTATGGCTACAATGGGAATCGTATCGCTTCCGGGAATGATGACCGGGCAAATACTCGGCGGTTCCGTTCCATTAGTTGCTATTAAGTACCAGATTGCGATCATGATAGCAATTCTGGCATCAACCATCATAAGCATTTCGCTGAGTATTATCTTTACCGTAGGAAAATCGTTTAACAAGTATGGTGTATTATTAAAGTCCGTTATAGCTGACAAATAATTATTTAGTCAGATTATCGAGCACTTTATACACAATGGGGCATGTGTAAGCATTTTTAACAGATAAGTTAAAAATCTGATAAAAACGTTTACGATCTGTGTGCGGATATTCTCTACAAGCTTTAGGTCTTGACTCATATATTGAGCAATAATTGTCAGAGCCCAGAAACGGACATGGCATTGACTGAAAGACCATATCACCATCCTCATCTATTCGTATATATTTAGCAATAACATCAGCCGTTTTTAGACGCAAAACTTTGGCCATCCGTCCCAAATCTTTGTCGATTATGCGGGGACCCAGTGATCGACAGCAGTTTGCACAAGACAGACAATCAGTCTGTTTCGTAATTTTATCATGGAGAGCATGCACCTGCACATCCATACCTTCCAGCCTCTTCTTATTTTTCACCAAAAATCGTTTCCAATCAGGTTCAGATTTAGCCGCCAACACAGGCAATAATTTATAATCTATTTGTTTATTCACGTGTAAAATTATTGTGTTTTTTTAGCTTACAAATGTATTGATTTAAACATTAGGACACAAACTAAAAGCTTGTTTCAACAAAAAAAAATTGTATCTTTGCAGCCGTTTTTATTTACAAACACATAAATTTATGAGTCAACTAAGTGATGTGTTGGGACAGTATGATGCACCCCAGCAAGCAAAAGCAATGGGTGTTTATCCTTATTTTCGTCCCATCGAATCCGATCAGGATACAGTGGTAACAATTGATGGCAAACCGGTTCTTATGTTTGGATCAAACAGCTACCTTGGATTAACAAATCACCCCCGTTTAAAAGAAGCTTCAATTAAAGCCATCGAAAAATACGGAACAGGCTGTGCAGGATCTCGTTTCCTGAATGGAACATTAGATATTCATATTGAATTGGAAGATCGTTTGGCTAAGCTTGTACACAAAGAAGCTGCTTTGGTTTATGCTACCGGTTTCACCGTAAATTCAGGCGTAGTGCCTTGTATAACTGGGCGTGAAGATTATTTAATTTTTGATGAATTTGATCATGCTTCTATCATCGAAGGAAAACGTCTTTCTTTTTCTAAACAATTAAAATATCGTCACAACGATATGGATGCTTTAGAAAAATTACTTCAAAAATGCGAGCCTGACAAGCTAAAACTTATCGTAGTAGATGGGGTTTTCAGTATGGAAGGCGATGTTGCCAAATTACCCGAGATAGTTGAACTGTCAAAAAAATACAATGCATCTATATATGTTGATGAAGCGCACTCATTAGGCGTTTTCGGAAAAACCGGTGCCGGTATCTGTGAACACTTCGGAGCTTCAAAAGATGTGGATTTAATCATGGGAACTTTCAGTAAATCACTGGGAACTATTGGCGGATTTGTTGCATCAGACAGCAATATTATCAATTACCTTAAACATAATTCTCGCACACTTATTTTCAGTGCTTCTATTACTCCAGCCTCAACTGGTTGTGTATTGGCAGCATTAGATGTTATGGCTGAGGAAACGTGGCGTAAAGATGCTTTGTGGGCAAACACTGCTCGTGCAAAAGAAGGATTTCTGAAAGCCGGATTCGAAATCGGACCTACCGAAACCCCTATTATTCCTCTCTATGTACGTGATAATACAAATACATTCAAGTTGACCCGTATGTTGATGGACGATGGTGTTTTTGTCAATCCGGTTGTTTCACCAGCTGTACGTTCAGAAGATTCGTTAATTCGATATTCTTTGATGGCAACTCATACATTCGATCAAATTGACGAATCAATAGAGAAAATAGCAAGAGATGCCCGCACATTGGGGATTATTGAATAATTATAGATCAAATTCGTCAGAAAGAATTTGAACATAAAACAACAGGTAAAGGAAACTTTATTTTGAAAAACACAAGAATAGAACGAGTCTGTGAATCAGACTAGTTCTATTCTTCGTTTAAACAACAAAAGATATTACAGCTCTAAAGAGGGCTAAAACAGGTAAATTCAATTAGTTTTTTTGTATAACTTTATATTGAGCCAAAACTCAAAGACTCCTGCGTAAGGAGCCACGAGGGCTTAACTTTAATTATGATCACCGTATCAAATCTAGCCATTCAATTTGGCAAACGAGTTTTATTCTCTGACGTAAATTTAAAATTTACCGCAGGCAACTGTTATGGAATTATCGGAGCCAATGGTGCCGGGAAATCCACACTTATTAGAATGCTCAGTGGGGACCTTGATCCAACACGCGGAAACATTCAGTTTGGTCATGGTGAACGTTTGTCTGTTTTGAAACAGGATCACTTTGAGTTCGATGAATTTACGGTACTTGAAACCGTAATGATGGGCCATACCGTGCTTTGGAAAGTAAAAGAAGAAAAAGATGCTATTTATCTGAAAGAAGACTTTTCGGACGCTGACGGAATCAGAGCTTCTGAATTGGAAGATAAGTTTTCAGAAATGAACGGCTGGAACGCCGAAAGTGAAGCCGCATCATTACTCAGTGGGCTTGGCATCAAAGAGAATTTACATTACCAACTAATGAAAGAACTTAGTGGAATGGAAAAAGTGCGGGTACTTTTGGCCAGAGCCCTTTTCGGAAAGCCAGACAATTTGCTTCTCGATGAGCCCACTAATGACCTGGACGTTGACACTGTGATGTGGTTGGAAAATTATTTGGCCAACTATGAAAATACAGTGCTGGTAGTTTCGCACGACCGTCACTTCCTCGATGCCGTAAGTACTCATACGGTGGATATTGATTTCGGAAAAGTACAACTTTTCTCCGGAAACTATTCGTTCTGGTACGAATCGAGTCAGTTAGCTCTCCGTCAACAACAAAATCAAAACAAGAAGGCTGACGAAAAACGTAAAGAGCTGGAAGAATTCATTCGCCGCTTTAGCGCTAATGTTGCTAAATCAAAACAAGCTACCAGCCGTAAGAAGATGCTTGAAAAGCTGAACGTTGAAGAAATTCAACCTTCTACCCGTAAGTATCCGGGCATTATTTTCACCCCTGATCGTGACCCAGGCAACATGGTATTGGAAATTGCCGGACTCGGCAAAACTGCTGAAGATGGTACAATGCTCTTCAAAGATGTAAATTTCAACGTTGAGAAAAACGATAAAATCATTTTCTTATCGCGCGATCCTCGTGCCATGACGGCTTTCTTTGAAATTATCAACGATCACGACAAAGAGCATGAAGGAACATTTAATTGGGGAATAACAATCACTCATGCATATTTACCGCTAGATAATTCGGAGTTCTTCAATACCGATTTGAAATTGGTAGACTGGTTAGGACAATTCTCTGCCGACACTACCGAGTCATTTATTCGAGGCTATCTGGGTAAAATGTTGTTTGCAGGTGAAGAAATCTATAAAAAAGCCAGTGTACTTTCAGGAGGAGAAAAAATGCGTTGTATGATTTCGCGCATGATGCTTCGCAATGCCAATGTAATGATTCTTGACTCACCTGCTAACCATCTGGATCTGGAATCTATTCAGGCGTTTAACAACACCCTGGTCAATTTCAAAGGAAATGTACTTATGGCATCGCATGACCGCGAGTTTATCCAAACCGTTTGTAATCGTATCATTGAACTTACGCCAAATGGAATTATAGATAAACAAATGGATTATGATGATTATGTAACTTCTGAAGACATCAAGGCTATACGCGAACGGATGTATAAATAAAAATACACATGATCTATGAAAAGCTGTCAGCAAAAGTCCGACAGCTTTTTTTATGCTTTTAGCTGTCATACAAATCATCTAGACAATCGTATAAGCTATCTCAACAACCGCAAAACCAACTAAAACGATTGACAATTTGATTTCCCTCCCCGCTCATATTGAAATGCAGCGCTTTAAAATACAAAATTATTTCTTACATTTGTGCTGCATTAATATACAAAATTTAGCAGCCTCCTACCTCACATCTTTTCGCATGTTTTTTTTATCAATAACATATATACAATTATTATTTTCATGAAAAAACTATTTATTGTACTGCTCACGCTCTGCACATTTGTTGGGGTTAAAGCCGACGAAGGCATGTGGATGCTGCCTTTAATCCAAAAACTAAACATTCAAAAAATGAATGGAATGGGTTTAACCCTTACAGCTGAAGATATTTACAGCGATCAGCAAGTAAGCCTGAAAGATGCAGTTGTAATTTTCGGGAATGGTTGCACCGGCGTAATGGTTTCTAATCAGGGACTGGTATTTACCAATCACCACTGCGGCTTTGACGCCATTCAACAACACAGCTCCGTGAATCATAATTATCTGAAAGATGGATTTACTGCTGAAAAACTTACTGACGAAATCCCCACTCCGGGTCTTTCTGTAAAATTCTTGGTAAAAGTACAGGATATTACTGAACGAATAATATCCCAACTACCCGATACGTTGCTCGGACATAAACGCACGGAAAAACAAGACTCGCTGATAAGAGTGATTGAGAAAGAAACAGAAAAAGGAACCCACTATTCAGCTCGCGTAAAACCTTTTTATTCCGGCAACGAATACTACCTGTTTGTTTATGAGGAATTCACCGATGTTCGATTTGCCTACGCCCCTCCTACTTCGATAGGTAAATTTGGCGGCGACACCGACAATTGGATGTGGCCTCGCCACACAGGCGACTTTTCTGTATTCCGTGTTTATTGTTCGCCCGATGGCAAGCCCGCCAAATACTCTAAAGACAACATACCATATTCTCCTAAACGATTTGCTTCTATTTCAAACCAAGGCTATCAACCAGGAGACTACGCTATGATTCTGGGCAATCCCGGAAGCACCAACCGCTACCTATCATCCTGGGGAATCAGCAGCAGAATGAACGCTTCTAATCAGGCACGTATCGATGTTCGGGGAGCAAAACAAGATGTTTGGCATTCGTTTATGCGCGTAGATGAAGCTATTAATATTGCTTATGCCAGTAAGTTTGCACGAAGTTCAAATTACTGGAAGAACAGTATTGGCATGAATAAAGCCATCACCAAATTGGGTATCATTAACGAGAAAAAGGAAGAAGAAAAAGCTTTTGCCGCATGGGTTAAACAGTCACCCGCACGAGAGCTCAAGTACAAAAATGTACTTAAAACCCTTGAAGATGGATACACCAAAAACTATCCTTACAGCAGAGCGCTGAATTATCTTTCCGAGTCACTATCGAGCGGTGTAGAGATGCCACGTATTGCAACTCAGGCAGAGAGAATAATAAGTAAAAATTTGGATGAAAAAGAGCTACTAACTCAAATTGAAGCAATTTATAAAGATTATTATCCTACAGTAGATCAGGCTACATTAGTGGCCATGTTGAATGTTTATAAAAAGTCAGTTGATGCAGATGCATTACCTGAATTTTACAACACAATTCAAAAGAAATACAAGGGTGATTATACAAAATTTGCCGAATATCTGTACGGTAAGTCTGATTTTACTTCATTAGATAAAATCACGAAAGCCATCAAAAATAAAAAAGTTGATTTTTCAA
>Ga0302215_10001066_pt1 | contig 20039 bp, 23 predicted proteins | sample II_Fen_N3_1_FD_194580 | JGI IMG/M metagenome (GOLD analysis project Ga0302215, IMG submission 194580) | Peat permafrost microbial communities from Stordalen Mire near Abisko, Sweden - II_Fen_N3_1 | ecosystem: Environmental > Terrestrial > Soil > Wetlands > Permafrost | place: Sweden: Abisko...
CTTTGCTTTTCAAGTGACGAAATAGCCACTTATGCAGGGAAACAATTCTTACAATTATATTCAGATTTTATAAAATAATCAGCCGAAAGGCATAAAAACAATTTTCACACATGGAAAAACAAGAAGTAACACCAATGGAAAGCATCAAAACAGTAGAAGATGCTCTGAACGTAACCGGAATGTCGGTAACTCCTGAATTCAACGAAGTACCTGAAGAAATGCGGGACTATTTTAAAGCTGTATATGCGGCAGTGGTAATAACTAAGGCGATAGTTGGAGACTGGAAAGCTGACTGGAATGATGGTAGTCAACGCAAATGGTATCCTTGGTTTGAAATGTCTTCCGGGGGCTTCGTTTTCGACGATACGAGTTTCGGTTACTCGGCTGCGAATGCGGGTTACGCCTCGCGCCTTTGCTTTCCTACTGAGGAGATGGCAGAGTATGCAGGTAGAACATTCACCGACGTTTACAGTCAAATTATTCTGAAGTAAAAATAATAGGCTGTTTGTCTTTGTGAGGTTGTCTTCCAGGGGCTTCGTTTTCAACGATACGAATTACGATAACTCGAATGCGAATGCAGGTAACACCTCGCACCTATGCGAAATAAAGATACAAGGACAAAGGCCTTGCCACTTGGCAAAAAATTACAAACTTCAAAAGGTACTAGTAGGGAAACTGAAAGTTCCTACACGAAAAGCAAAGCGATGAAAAGACACGGTAATTTATACGAACAGGTATGCAGCGAGGATAATATGGTTCTCGCTTGGGAGAAAGCCCGAAAAGGCAAAGCGCACACATACGGTGTGAGACTCTTTGAAAAGGATTTGGAAAACAATATGAGGCAGTTGCATAATGAACTGACAACGGGAACTTACCGGACTTCGGAATACAGCGTATTTACAATTTATGACCCGAAAGAACGTGAGATTTACCGGCTACCATTTCGAGATAGAGTAGTTCACCACGCCATAATGAATGTGATGGAGCCAATATGGACAAGTATTTTCATACAGCAGACGTATAGTTGCATTAAAGGCCGTGGAATACATGCCGTTTTAATAGCGATTAAACGGGATTTAAAGGACGTTGAAAATACACACTACTGTCTGAAAATGGATGTACGGAAGTTTTACCCAACCATTGACCACGATATACTGAAAAGCATTATCAGACGGAAGGTAAAAGATAACCGGTTGCTTGATCTGCTTGATCTGATTATTGACAGTGCGCCAGGTGTTCCAATCGGAAATTATTTATCTCAGTTCTTTGCCAATTTGTATCTTAGTTACTTCGACCACTGGCTGAAAGAAACGAAACAAGTAAAGTATTATTACCGATATGCCGACGACATGGTAATACTTGCACCTAATAAAGCGTATTTACATGAATTGCTGACTGAAATAACCGCTTATCTGAACAATGAGCTTAATCTGCAACTAAAGGGCAATTATCAAGTTTTTCCGGTCGATTTTCGCGGTATTGACTTCGTAGGTTACAAATTCTACCATACGCACATATTAATGCGTAAATCGATTAAAAAACGGCTTTGCCGAAAGGCTGCAAAGCTAAATAAAAAAGACATTGATGCAAAGAGTTACAGAATTAAAATAGCCCCTTGGTTGGGGTGGGCAAAGCACTGCGACTCGAAACATTTACTCAAAAAAGTACTGAATGAAGAAATTCTCTGATTTGGGTGTAAAGGCACTCGAAGACAAAAATATATTCAATGTTCCAGTAGTTTCGATTCAAGACGTGATAAACGTAGAAATTCAGATATTGGACTTTGAAGCAAACGTAAAGACAGCGCATGGAGATGGGCGGTATATTTTGAAAGTGAAGCATGAAGATAGGGAATGTAAGTTTTTTACGAATGCAACTCCTATTAAACAGGCACTTGAACAAATAAACAAAAGCGATCTTCCATTTACTACAATTATCAAACAACAACGATTCGGAAGCGGATCGGGTAAAACATTTTATTTTACATGATATGGAAACAGTAGAAGACTTGAAATCGCATTTAAATAGTTACGGCCTTAATTGCAAGATAGAATCTTATTTTGACAGAGTGAAAAAGGATAGTCCAAATTGGGGACATCATTTAATCGTAATAAATGGCAGTCAAAAAAAGATTTTTCAACTTTGGAAATATGGCGATAAACGAGATAAGCTTATAAAAGAGTTTTTGAAATTTGCAGGTAAACAACAAATACTTTTTACCTAAAATTATGGAATATGAAGAAAGAATTGATGTAGATCAAGGTACATATATAGTTGCTTCAAGTCGTGATTTTGAAAATATATTAGATAAAACATCTATCGTACTTAAATCAGGTGTAATTAATCCGGGACAATTTACAACGCTTCATGGTTGGTTTACAAAAGAGGTTGAGTTTTTGGGATTTATTGATAAAAAAGCAATTTTCTATTTAGGCGAAGGTGAACATGACTTATTTAGTAATGGTGGTTTTTATTATGATGTAACATATATTTTGCAGCCCGATAGAATAGGTAAAAGCTATAAGAAAGGTTCTTTTAGAGATTCATTTTTAAGATTTAATAAAAAACAAGAGTATTATTGGAAATAAATACACATTATGGAATTAAACTCAGAATTAGACAGATTACGTAAATATGCACCAATTGATGCAGAACTTAAACGAGCAGAGAAACTACACCCAAATTATCCTACAGACATGTTCAGGCAGCTTGCTATAATGCAAGAGGAAGCCGGTGAAGTAACTAAATCAGTAATTGACTACCATTATGCAAAAGATACTGTTGAGCACATAAAAGAAGAGCTTATCCAAACGGCAGCCATGTGTATGAGAATGATTTTAAATTTGCCCGATGAGTAATGGCCGAAATTGCAAAAGCTAAGGGCACATGGGGACAGCGAACCCCACGAACAGCGAACGAGCTGAGCGAAATATGTAAGGCGTTTTTTGATGCATTGGTGGTACCAACGGAGTGGAAGTTCCTGAATTGGTCGAATGTGTTTGACGAATCAATCACTTCAGTGGCTAATTCGACAGGTACGTGGATAAGTATTGGTAAAACATTTCGCGATACGCGCACAAGTGGCATTGATTTGAAAGAATACCGTGTCTGCTTCCTTACTTTCTCAGAACGTGGTGGAGTGGTGGAGAAGTCGATTATTGACTACGGTAAGTTTAAACGGCATTGCATGGTGAGCAATAAGACGGTGGAGAAATTGAATGTGTGGATAGCAGAAAGGTTCACTTCGCTCACTTCGACTTCGCTCAGTGGCCACAGTGAACAGGCAGACCAGGTTATTGATGAGAACGATGGTCTTCAGCATTTTCGAGACAGGTTTAAATAGCTATTTGTATGAACGATCAATTATCTATAAATTTCACAGATACTGTCAAGGTTCGACGAATAGAGTCGGAACGTAACAGAGACTCAGAAGGGAAGTTTGCAACCGACCTTGTGGCTGCAAATGATATGATTGAACGTGTGTGCAACGAAAGGGATATTTATAGAACTAATTACTTAACTGTGGCTAAGGAGCTATCAGAACTTAAAAGAGAACTTAAAAAATAAATGTATGGGAGTGATTTTAGCAATAGATTTTGATGGAACAATTGTAGAAGACCGTTTCCCCGAAATTGGGGATTTTAAACCAGGAGCAAAAGAGAATCTACTGAAACTAAAAAAGGATGGTTATTATTTAATTCTATGGACAAATAGAAATGGTAAAAAACTTGCAGAAGCTGCTCAGTTTCTTGGTGAAAATGGAGTTTTATTCGATAGTTATAACAATGGTTGTCCTGCTAATATAGCTGAATATGGAGGTATTGACACTCGAAAAGTATTTCACGATATGGTAATAGATGATAGGGGTTTACTTAAACCACTTCCGCACTGGGATGAAATATACGAGATGATTATTGATAGAGTACCGTTGACTAGGGAGGATAAAGTGATAAGGGAGGGACATCTGTAAATACTAAGACCCCCTGCCCCCTAATGGGGGTTCTAAGACTATGTTTAAAGATTGATTAAAGACTGATTAAATGGCAAAGAAACACCCTAAACATATAAGCCGAAAAATGTCGGCTGAAAAGATAAAAGCGATTATCCGACAAAATTACGAGGTTGGACGCCAAGACCGCTGCAAACTGTGGGTGTATAGAAATCTGATAAAACCAACGATTGGTATAAGTGAACGTACTTTTTGGCGGTATCAGAAAGAAGTGGATGTTGAAATGAAACCGGATGACGACCCGAACCAATTGAAACTATTTTAGTGATATAAATAAATTAAAAAAGAAACACATGAAAGTATTTAAATTTTACTATGACGATTGTCATACAGCTTTTTCAGGAAAGGATGAAAATGAAGCAACCGAAGCATTTAATGAATATGTTCCGGGAGTAAAAATTGATAAAGTGGAAGAAATACCCGAATCTGAATGGGATGAGCCGATTATTTTAATGTACGAAGATAACGATAAGGAAACCGAGCCGTTTAAAGTTTCAATCCGTGAACAACTTGAAGGTGATACTCCAACTTTAATCTATACGAATGATGTTGATTTATTTGATTGAAATTAGTTGAGTGAGTAGCTGTAGTAATTCTTACGAATTAATCATTGAATTGTGTAGTAATTAAATTTTTTAAAATAATCGGGTGCAGCGGTATCACGAATTGAAAATTTTACTAATTTTGAAGCGCAGACTTTTATTACATATTATCAGGCGTAGCTCCTCTAACAGGAGTCTACGTGAGGCGTTAGGAACGCCACTATATTGCGCCTGATAAAGGTGTAGTAAGAGTCTGCAGCACGTAGACTCTTTTTTGTTTCTACAAATATCACTTTAAAAACATAATACTATGGCTGTTACATTTAATAAAGACAATTTTACTATTTCTATACCTACAGTTATAAACCCTGCTGAAGATTGGTTGGAGACGACCAATGACTTGTTAGATGTATTGCAATGTTCAGACCCCGAACTATCAGGAGGAAATAAGCACGTAAAGGTTTTACAAGTTTTAAAGCATATGATGCCGGACTTAGATACGGCTAAGAAAATGACAACCTGATAAAAAAATACGATTTAATGAAAATATTTCAATAAACGAATTTACAAATCACTTTATTAAATAGTTAGCAATGGATTTGACAAAAATAGATGAAGATAAAACTTCAAAAGAACCGACAATGTATATTGACGTAAATTCTTTAGTTGAAAGAGCCTTTTTAGAAATAATAAAAGAATTGTCTGATAAGGTGAATTCCATTGAAAAAGAAATAAGAATATCGACAGTGCTAACACGGTTTTTTTTGCAATTAAAATTAAAAAAAGTGCAAAATAAACTATCTATACAAAAACAATTTTATGCAGAATTTAAAAAACAAAATATTATGAAAAAACTAATTCTTATCGCCCTTGTGGCAACGTTTTTGTTTTCTTGCGGAAAGGATGAACCTAAAGCGTTCGAAGTTATCCCTAACGCACAAATCTCGATCAGACCATCTACTACGGTAGCTAAAGTTGGAGCTATGCATGTGAAAGCTTCAGAAACTCATTTGAGCAATCTTGAAATTGTAAAACAAGCAGGAGGTCTATCAGCCTATAATATTCCAGTTTATGGTAATCAGCCTGTAACATGGGGATTTGCAGAGTCTCAACGCGATACTATAGGACTTTCATTAAAGATGTGGGCTAGTGGTATTATTAACGAAAATGGATATGTTCCTGATTTTATTGAGGCAGTTGATTTAGTAGTTCTGAGAACAAAACCAAATACTACAAATCAAATAGATACTATTGCCTATATTCCAAATGCTAAATTGAGAGAAGCTGAGGCATTGATTAAAGCAGCGTACAAGGATGGTGATAACGAAACGGTTTACAGACTGTTTGACGAAAAGTTTAGGTTTACAGCAATAACCGGTGCCGAATGGCGGGCATTAAAAGCTGATAACAAACAATAAATAAAAATGGCTAACGAATCAACGTTAGCCATTTTTGTTTTAATTAGCTCCATATAGCGTGAAATCGAATGACCCCGTATCAACAGCCGTTCCGCTCATATTCCTAACCGTAACCTGAAAGGTATTTGTTCCTCTACTTGTTACGCGGGCATTCAGATTATCGGTAGTAGATGTTATCTGAACGCTGTAGGTACTTCCGGCTTGATGTGGGACATTATATATTCCAGTTCCACCCTTTGTTACCCATACGTTAGATGCCCTCTTTTTTGCGCCCCATTCATTGGATAGTCCACCGGAGCTATTGACGCTACCAGTTGCAAGGACTCCTGGTAAATCAGTTGCACCACGTCTTGAAAATTCATCATCTCCTAAATGCAGCCACTCATCGGCTGACTTTATGAAATTAAACCCATTCAGTCCTATTTCAGAAATGGTATTTACAATAGTGCCGGTAAGCGTTTGCCCTGCCGAAATGGAAGCACTGGCTAAGCCGGTTCCTGCGCCTTCGTGTGAAATGCTAATCGTAACATCTATACGGTAAATACTACCTTTCATCCCGGTAAGTGTTTTTGCTCCGATAGTTCCACTATCCTCAGATACGGATGAATTACTAGACGAAACGCTTTCGTTACTTTCCCATACAGATACTCCTTTTGATACATCAAATAAACTAACACGAACGCTTGCATCACCTGTATAGTGAATTTTATTAATACCGTCATAGTCTCCACTTGCTGAAAGTGAAAAGTTGACTGCAGGAGTTACTATGGTGAAGAATTTAGTCGGGTCAAGCGTTATAGTTTCGGTACTTCCAATAGTAGCAGTTCCGTCTTCATCTATCGTATTAGCGTGCGCTGCATAGGTAGTTGTGGTAACTGTTGTAGAACCTCCAATCTCACCACGTGGAGACACTGTTTTAGGAGATATTTTTACTTTTTCTAACCCGGCATAATCATAAATTGTTATAGAGTTATTTGAGTTACTTATTTCTAGCCTATCACCCGATACAGCAGTTCTAATAAGTGCGCTAATCAGCATTATTTGTGAAGCTACATCAAAGTCAATCAATCCACCACCTATTCGGAAATTACCATTTTTATTGAATATATTTTTCGCTATACCCGCTATAGCATCTGCATACGTTCCACCCGTCCAAATACCAACATTATCATTTTGTACGCCCGACATTCCACCCTTAACAACATTATCAGTATCTCGAACCTGAATCAGGGTTGTACTGAACAAACCGCCATTAGCTTCAGAACTAGATTGAAGAGCTGATTTTAGATAGTCGGCTTCCATTGCTTTCGCTTTCGCTTCATCTATTTTTATAGTTGTATATTCAGGAGAAGCCATCCATGCTAACATCGGTTTCCCACCCTCTACTACTGACACTTCTTTTGTCCAAATAGGGATACTAAAGTCAGACTGATATAAAATCAAAATTCCTGTAGCTTCATTCCACCAATTCGGACAAATTCCACGTATTGAAAACTGCTGATAAGTATTTGTAAGAGTAATACCTGCAGAAGCAAATGAGCCGGTTACTGAGTCTAAGAAATATAAATTAGGACTAACAGTTCTATCCGACTTAGCCATTACTGTACCACAATATTCCTTACCTCTTTTCATTAACGCTCCATAAGTCACATATCCATAAACGAGAATTTCAGAGCCATCTCCTGACACTAAATTTTTTGTGCTTATATTTAGGTTATCAATAGTACTTTGTGCTGTATTGGCGACTGCTGTGGCTGCATTCGCCTTAGCTGTAGCATCTGCTGCTGCTGCGTTAATCGCTGCTGTCTGAGCGTTATTCGCCTTAGTAGTTGCATCATTTATTGCTCGTTGTTCCTCGGCTGTAACGATACCGTCAGCATGAGCCTTTGCATTTAATTCGGCTAAATCTGCTTTTGCCTGTGCTGCTGCTGCTGCCGTACTGATTGCTGCCGTTTGGGCTGCGTTCGCCTTAGCTGTAGCGTCTGCTGCTGCTGCGTTAATCGCTGCTGTCTGGGCGTTGTTCGACTTAGTAGTTGCATCGTTGATTGCTCGCTGTTCTTCGGCTGTTACGATACCGTCAGCATGAGCCTTTGCGTTTAATTCTGCTAAGTCTGCTTTCGCCTGTGCTGCCAATGCTGCTGTACTGATGGCTGCCGTTTGAGCTGCGTTCGCCTTAGCTGTAGCGTCTGCTGCTGCTGCGTTAATCGCTGCTGTCTGAGCATTGTTCGCCTTAGTAGTAGCATCGTTGATTGCTCGCTGTTCTTCGGCTGTTACGATACCGTCAGCATGAGCCTTTGCGTTTAATTCTGCTAAGTCTGCTTTTGCCTGTGCTGCCAATGCTGCTGTACTGATGGCTGCTGTCTGTGCTGCATTTGCCTTTGAAGTAGCATCAGCAGCCACATCTTCGGGTGCCTCCTCCCATGCAAGCATCGGTTTATCTCCTTCAACAACTGATACTTCTTTTGTCCAAATTGGGATACTTCCATTTGATTGATAAATAATCAAAATACCTGTTCCCTCATTCCACCAATTAGGACATACCCCACGTATCGAGAATTGCTGATAAGTAGTAGTAAGAGTAATTCCTGCACTAGCAAAAGACCCTGTGACAGAGTCTAAGAAATATATATTAGCAGCTATGTTTCTGTCGGATTTAGCCATTACTGTACCGCAGTAGGACTTCCCTCTTCTCAAAATAACAGAACTCCATGAATGACCATTTCCACAAACTTCACTGCCTGAGTTTAAGACTAAATTTCTAGTACTAATTACTAAATTATTTACAGCAGTATCATCAGTGTATTTGACAGCTTTAACCCAATCGCCCGAAACAAAACTACCTGATGAACGTGCAGTTATACAACTATACAAATCACCATTATTAAGCCATAAATCGGCTGCTAAATAAGGTGTAGTAGGTTGTGAATCGAATACAGTTCTCTTGCCATTTGCAATAGCTGTAGCCGTTCCTGCTGCTGTTAGTGCTTGTTGTGTTGCAGTGTCGGCAATAACTCCCCATTCCCATGCAGATGTTGAGCCGTTATACTGAAATCTCCAACATTTACCGTTGGAAGTATTTGTGTAAGTATCATTTGCATGTTGATTGCGTAGCGTTTCGATTGTCCACTCAGATGCGGGTGAATTTGTCAGCAACGCATCTACCTGTCTGAACCACGATATGATCTGACCGTCAATTTGTGATTGCTTATCTGCTCCTACCACATCAGCATAGTTTTTTGCTTCTAAATAGGCTGCATTTGCCTTATTGGTTGCATCTGCTGAAGCGGTACTTATTGCAGTGTCTTTTGCGGTATTAGCCTTAGTTGTAGCATCGTTTGAAGCGAGCTGAACGGCTTCAGATTTGGCATCAGCAATGCCGGCACCAACTTCTTTGTAGGTTTCGCCTGATTTGAATTGTACATATCCCTTTATTGAACCATTAGTCATATTAATTTCAAGTCCACCGCCCGAAATAACACCCGTCTTAATGTTTGCACCGTTTATAGTTGTTTCGCCGTAGGATAGCGAAATGCCGCGCACTCCATTTATTGGCGTGTGTAATAGTCCTATCAGGAGCATCCAATTAGTTCCGTCGGCATCGAACTTGGTAGCAGTTGTCGAAAAATAGATATCTCCGGTAGTACCGGTGCGGCTACATCGAGCATAAATGTACATCGCGCTACTGGCGTACTGAGTGGCAATGGTTAGACTACCTTCCGAAATTACCCATTCTTTTATCTGATCATCCACTAGCGTAAAGTGTGCTAATGTTCCCGCGCTCCAGGTTATAACTTGCGGATTGTTCAGGTAGTTGGGTTGTAGGGTACACGCAAGCTGAAACGATTGGCTTTTTGTGCCAACGCTCAACATACCTGTTTCGATAGAAGCCGGCTTTATTTTTTGAGTATCAAAATAGCCGTCAGGGTCGAACACCATATCTTTTACCTCCCTTGTGTTTTGGTAGGCCTGTAGTCGGTTTTTATTTACTTGGTCGTTCGTTACTACTACCTGATTGGTTACATTCGCCACATCGCCCGCTATGCGTTGAAGTGTGGTTTTAGTAACCGTATTGGATAGGTCGAATTGAACGTTATAGAAGTCGGTAAGTCCTTTCGTAATTTTTACGATCCGTAAACGCTCATTGATGCCAATGTTAGTGTCTACTACCGGAACGGTGTCGCCACACTCTATGTTTTGAACATGTTGTTTAGCATATACGGCACTAAATGTGGCTTTATAGTTTACTTTCGGTGTAGCATTTGAATTCAGGTATTCAAGGCCTTTGTCCTTTACTTCCAATTCGCCTGAAGTAACGTAATTGGCAGGCATCACAAGGTCAATTAATATATACTTATCGCCAACAGCTGGCTTAAGGTCGGTAGTTGGTAAGGTAAAGTCTTTTTCGCCTGTATTGGCTATGATTACATACGTTTTAGTAGTATTGTTGTACGATGCTATTTCGAAATCATATCCGGCACATTCGCCTGTATTGAAGCGGACTTTTGCTTTTGTTCCATCCAATAAACAATCATTGACATTAAAATCTAAATGACTATCGGTAAACGCAAATTCATTACCCACGGATGTGACAGTTCCTGCCGCACCTGATGATAAGCGCGGGTAAATATCCTCAAATGTTTTTGACTGTTCGATGATACCATACAACGCAGCATTAGCATGTTGCAGATAGGTATCGGGAGCGGGTAAAAGTAATTTTGTACTTCCACCCCGATAATTAGCAGCTATGTTCTTAGAACTACCAAATACATACAACCGTGTAACAATATCGGAACTGTTCACGGATGAACGTTCAATATCGTACAAAGTAGAGCCGTATTGAAGTGTTATTTCACGGTCGGTACTTATTTTCTTTAAATGTATCGTGTGGTTGATAACATGGTATTCGGTTGCGAATTCATCTGCCAACCGACCGAGTACAGTTAAGCAGTCCTCATCTGAAAAAGTAAGGTTTTTATATTCAGTACCAGGAATAACATCGCCTAGAGACCAAGTGGCTGCACCTGCTACACGGTTGAGGTTATCAATGAGCAATTGCATGAACGTTTCGGCCGTTCCTGTAAGCGGGAACTCATCAAGCGGAACAGTATCCGTATTGTCGAAAAGCATGTACATAGCTTTTGAAAGCTCGTATTTTGTTGACTGAAATACGGCATTGTATTGATAGACCCGAGTACTCAACTTTTTGACAGTTGGTATTTGGTTCATCGTAAAGTTTGAACCTTCGTAAACGATGTAATCACCTATGTTTAATTGCAAAAACGTTGGCTGCTCCCACACCAACGTTATTTGTTCTTCGCCCATTACGGCTTTGCTATAGTTCGATGAAGATAGCGGATTGTCGACTGCCAACAGGTTGGCATTATTTCGTTTAATTTGGATCATACGTGCGATTTGTTGGATTCTGTTCGAGAACTGAAATTTCGTAACTAACTATCACTTTGCCATATCTGAGCGAACGTGTTTTGTCGATACACTTAGCACCCTCGTAAAGTAAGTGTGTAGTAACCCCAATGTCTTTTACCCATAATGAGAAACTACCCGGTGTGGCAATGGCTGCAATAAATGCGTTATACTGCGTCCAAAATGCTGTATAGTCAACTGCTGCAATAATTACTTTGATGTTGAACCTACGCGGCTCATAGGTTAGCGGACTGGTAGTGTCGACATCTACACCATTCTGATCAGTATATTCATGCTCCAAGCGTTTGCGTGGAGTTGGTGGTGACATGATTTCGTTATATGAACCTCGCTTAATACCTACGCCATAAGTACTATAGGTATCAATACCGTTTATTTTCCAAAGAGTTGTCATTTTGCGTTTTCGTTAAGAAGTTCATTGACTAATTTCATTATCATCTCAGCTGATTGAGCATCTGTATTTTTTACATACGGATGTTCTTTCATATTTACTATTTCGGCCGTATCAGCGGGATTGAATGCAAATACAGGATCAATCGTTTCGCCGCCTTCAGGAACATCGGTAACCGGTTTGTCGGTATTTTTAATAGAGCACTCACAGCCCCAATCAACTGGTGGTGTATGATCTTTCCACCAAGGGTGATCCATAGGTAAAATAGTACCGTACCATTCTTTATGTGCTTCGCGCGGTTCGGCCGCCGTACTTGGCATAAATTCAAGATTTGGGTACAATCGTTTAGTGGCTTCGAATTGCTTTAATTTTGCAGCCATTCGGCTTGAACGTACCGCCATATTGTACTCTGTTTTCAACCAATTCTGATTATAATCGGCTTTAATGGTTGTGCCAAGTACCGCCTTTCTGAATTTATCGAACGAAAGTAAATTTCCATCAGCGTCGATTAATTGAGCAACAATATCGCTTGTTTGTCGGTGGTTCTTAAATGCTGAGAACACAGCTGCATTTTGTTTGAACTCTGCTATAAAAGATTCGTTCTTTTTGCCAAATTCTACGCCCGCACTTTTGAACTCTTTGTCAATAGCTTTTTGATAAGATTTATTTGATATGTCGAACAGCGGTTTAGATACAAGTGGCATCTCTTCCGGGTTAAGTTCGTATTGCGCATAAATGTCATTTAAAGCCTGATTAAACAGTTTATCAATGTTGATGCCCGCCGTATAATTCGTTGACTTGTCTGCTAAACTCAGACCTCGGCTGCGCTCGGTCACCGATTGTGTCACCTGATTTGTTGCCCGGCTCCACATTGTCCGGGCGTCCGCGAAAAAACCGCTAATTTTTTCTATAAAACTCGGTTCATTCGGTAGTTCACGCGCTATATCTGACAATGAAAAATGAGTTATATCAGATAACTTTGCCGTTTTTGGTTTTATTTCGGTTGACGGTGGCTCCGGTGTTGGTGGAATAGGATTACCATTTTCATCAAGTTGTGGAGTATTGTCGGATGGCGTATTAGGATCGGGTTTGGTAGTTTGACTTTCGCCTAATACTTCCTCATCACCTTCAGCCATTGGAATGGCATACTTATCGTGTGCCCATTTTGACGGAATGCGCATTAATTTTGATAAGGCAGATAAATCGGCAACTGTTAGTTCCTGTGCAGCTTGTGGGAAAGTAAATTTTCCACCTGCAGCAGGATAACCGCGTTTAATTAATAATGGTACAAATTTTTTATTCAACATGCGCTGTACATAGCGACACATCGTTTTGGCTTTGTCGTTCAGTGTATCAGCATGTGTTTCGCTTTGGCTGCGTGAACTGCCCGATACGGTAGTCATGGTTTCGCCCAAAATACTAATCATTATTTCCTCATTACAGGCAGTGCGCAGCAGTTGATACAAATCGCCATTACTGCCACCCGTCATCTGAATTACTTCGATATCCGCTTCTTTTGGTGCAGCCAGTACCGGTTTACCTCCCATCTGTGATAGTGATGCAAATAAGGCATCACGCGCATTGGTATCAGTACTATTGTATTTACCCAATACAAAAGGACGCCCGAATATCTCTGCCCATTCTGCCCAATCGCCAAAGTTACCACGCTTATAAATTACATATTGAGCAACACAATACATTAATCCTAAATCGCCATCCTTGCCAAATTCGAGAATAAATTCATCGTCAGCATATTCATAACCGGTAACTCCTCCGGGCATGGTAGTGATGACACGTTGACGGTCGGCAAGTGGGCGACCTACATTTTTTATATGAATGTGCTGCCGTGGAAAACTGAATATTTCAAATTCAGGGACAAAGGCCGTATTTATTACTGTTTTGCCAAAAACTTTTGAGTAAACAATCTCAGTTAGTAATTCTTCAAATTCGGGTGTATCAATCAATTCATTAATCACATCAACAGACTTACCATCAATTTGAAATTGAAGTTCGGCATTGGTCACTTTACCAACGAGCTTACCTATTTGATCTTTTAGAAAACCATCTTGCATAAGGTTATCCACCAAATCGAACCATTTAGTGTAATAACCCATTTTAGCCTGATTAACGGCAGTCCTATATGTTTCAATATCTGCCGACTCCAACCGTGCCGGACGCACCATCAGCATTTTTATAACCTGTTCCGCTTCGGTACTTTGCATTGGTTTTTCAGAACTTATATTTTTAGCCATGATTAAATATGATTATTACGTTTTGTATTACTTGAAAATTTGTAAGGAATGGTTGACTCACTTGTTTTTGCAGTAAGGTTAATCACCATCTCGCCTTTTTGAATTTTGCGTAAGTCGCTGATAGCATCATCGCGTCGTTTGGCACGAAGCTCTATAGATGTATTTACGTTACAAATATTGATAAAATGCCATACAGCAATATCCTTTACCCATAATACAAGTAGGTCATTTCGCTGATCACTTGCTTTAGCAAATTCGGCTTCAACATCATACCCGGATAGATAACCGGTTACCTGAATGATAGCTGCGCTAATTGCTTTTGCTAGCATAGTTTCGTCGCCATCGGAGATAGCTTCTATTTGTTCCACACCTAAATGGGTGGTTAGTTCTGCGGGTTGTATGTATGACATAATATTTTATTGTTGATGATTTAAAATAGGCGTTACTGAAATATCTAAATAATATTGTGGGTCTTTATGATACGTTATTTCCTGAAAGCCACCACCGCTTAAATAACCACCTCTGTAAATATCAATCACGTAAACGATACGACCATGTGGTTTATCAGAAAATAATCGCTTGTCATCATTAATCATTATTTCACCACCAATAAATTCAGACATTTCAATTATCATTTCTGAATGTGGTTTCAATTCATTATTCCACGGTATTGCAACTAAATCCATATCGCGATTCATAGAACCATGAATCACTAAATTATAGCCGTATTTCAATGCAATTTCTTTTAATGGCTGAAAATAAACAGCGTATAAATTAGGCTTGACTTGTATTGGTTTATAAGACATTATTTTATACTTTACGATTAGAAAATTGTGGGTGCGTATTGGTATTGGTCAATGTGTCGTAAAATGCATTTTTTGATAATACGCCTGTTTCGTCATGTTTAGAAATGATACCTTGATTTTTCATGCGTTGAATATCTTCGCGGCATAAGGCTCTATATCGGTCGAACAGATAAACCCGATAGCGTTTGCCGTCGTTATCATTTGAATACTGGCGAGCGCGTTTACACTCACGTTTAAAATACTTGAACCCCATACGTCTGTTCATTCGACGTAGTTTGCGCTTTAGATTTAATGCGCGAAAAAGATTAATTAGTTTTTTCATTTTATCCGTTGTGAGTTTGTTATTTGAGACGCATAACTATGCGTCTCTACAATCGTTTTTTATTGGTTGCCTTACTCCATGTTTTCCAATTGCCAGGAGCAATGGCTGATATTTTTTCGTTGAGTATCCATACTGCGCCCTCGATACAATCGGGTCCGTCGGCAGCGGTTTTTAGCTGCATACTGAAAAGTCTGAACTGTTCGGCTAATCGCTTCATGTTTGGGTTATCCTTTTCGGCCTCATTAAATATGAGTTGACCATCTCTATTCAAGTGTTCCAAATTGCCTTCTATACGAGATGCTTTATCGGGTTTTGATCTTTCATCAGGACTTATGTTTATAAAGCCTTTTATTTTACCAATTGCCTGAAAAAGAGGTTTGAATACTTGTTCAAAAAATGGATCTTGCAGTTTATTATTTTCGATATAATTATAAACTTGCGTACGATTTTTTACATAGTCTCTAATGCCATAAAACCAGTCGATAAATACAGATTGTACAACCTGATCGAGATAACCGGTGTATATGTAGAATTTGCCGTCCTTGTACCCAACCACAAATTGCGCTTTATAACTTACGCCTTTCTTTTGTTTTTCTTTGTTGGATGGCGAAGGATCGGCATAATTCACTACATATGGCATTGATGAGAGTGGAGGACATTTGCTCCATGTTATTTCTTTGAATATATCCCCTTCGCTTAGTGGGTTATTCATGTATTCCTGTTGATAAGCCCGTGTACTTATTTTACTTTTAATACGTGCAATATGTTCCGGCTTATTTTTGCCATCCCATGTACTATTGCCATTTTCATCTTCCAGATTTACAATATCTACCTTATCGGCCATCTTCATAGCCAGTGCAACACAACAATATTCAGCTATTAAGTTCCCAAGGAAAATAACTTGAAAGTCTTTAGATACGGAACGAGTAGGAAATACAGCACCTTCGAACCATTCCCAACGCTTGTCAATAATATCTTTGTTACGACAATCTTCGTCGGTATCAATATCCGAAATAATGACTTTATTTGGTCTTACTTCCTCGTTACGACTACCACGGGGCGATTGTCCGGCACCAACGGCAATAAAAGAAACTCCGCCAGTCGTTGTAAAATCGCCATCGCTCCAACTTCCCGGCATTTGCTGAATACCGTAATCAGCAATGATACGCTCGTTTTTTTCGAGGTTTATTTTGTAAGGCTTTAAAAGCTTACAAGCCTTATCATTACTATTTGATATAAGAATAATATTATCCTTGCGTAGTTCGGGGTGGTATTTTGTCAACGCTTGAAAAAGTGTTTCCATCATACACAGTGCATCCTTGGCAAGTTCACGCGCCCAAACACGACTCTCGTACCACTCAGGATTATTGAGTATTCGACGCGATGCTTTTATATGAAAAGGAGCTGCAGGGGCAAAACAGTATTTTGGGAAATAGTATTTTTTCCAGTCTTCAAAATTGCCTTCAAGTTTTTCAATGCGTTTCTCTTTCGCTTTTGGCGATTCGTTTTGTTCGGATTCTACACCTTCCACAAAACTAAGTAGGTATGCATCCCAATCTTTTACGGCTTGTTTATCTGTAGCTTTAATAGGTGCCATTGTTATGCTTTTTTCAAAACTGATTTAATAAAGTCGTCGAAAACACCGGCAACTGATTTTGCAAGAATAGGATTGATAGGACGCAACCAGTTGAGTAGTCTTTTACATACTTCCACTATGTCCGCAATACTCGACTCATTCTCTAATGATTTGATGGCATTTGTGAGTTTACGAATAGTTTCAACCTCTTTAGGGTCAGCGAAACGTTTTCCAACTCCCTTACTCATTATAGCGGTATTCAATTCATCAAGTTGTAAATACAGCCTACGCAATTGAGATTCACGCGTAACCAATAACGATTCTTTCAATTGTTTCCAACCTCCTTTATCAACCCAACTATTCATAGTTACAGCAGATGTACCTACACGTTCAGCAACTTCTTTTTGTGTAAGATTCTGATCGGATAGATATAGGTCTTTAGCCCATTGTTTCTTTTGGTCTTTTGTAAGTTCTGCCATTGTGTCATTATTAATTTGAAGCAAAATAACTGCTTTTATGGGGATAATAAAAAAATGCGTGACAAAATGGCAGTACTTTTTTGGTAGGTAGTTTTTATAGCGTTTTTTTGCAGTGTAATTGAAAACGAGAGTAACCGACAAGGTCTTTTAAAACCCATTTAAACGATAATTAAATTATGCCTAAAGAACCAATCCCATTTACGATACTTGATGGAAGCTTGCTAACCTATGGTATTCGAGTTCTACCAGATGGAGTTGATATGACTCAATTCAAAAAAAACCCGGTGATGCTTTACAGACATAATGATTGGGACTTGCCTGTTGGAAAATGGGATAATGGTCGCTTTGATAATGGACTTATATTAGGTTCTGCCATATTCGACTATGAGGATGATGACAAAGATGTAAAGAGAATGATTGGTAAGGTTGAGCGCGGGTTTTTAAATATGGCAAGTGCCGGACTTGTAGACTTAGAAGTATCAGATGATGATATTTATAAACTACCTGGGCAAACCGGACCAACTGTGATTAAATGTAGACTTCGTGAGGCTTCAATTGTGTCAATAGGTGGAAATAACAATGCCTTTAGATTATTTGACAGAGAAGGGAAACAAATTGATCTATCAGATGAAAAAGGACTCAACTTATCCGATTTTATTGTAAACCCAAAAATAGAAAACAGTATGTACAAAAATTATTTATCAAAATTAAACCTTGCAGATACGGCCACCGAGGCTGAATTTTACGCAAAGGTTGATCTGTTGCTTGCAGACAAAGTAAAAGTGGACGGTGAACTTGCAGCCGAAAAGCTAAAAGTTACTGCTTCGGAAACAGCTAAAACGGAATTGCAGACAAAAATCGATGCTATTGAATTGGCTGATAAAACAGCTCAGAAAACAGCATTTGATAAAGAGTTGGCAGATTCTTTCTTGGATGGCCGGTTGAGTGAAAAACCTGAAGGTGATAAAGCCACTCCGGTAAAAGATCGAATGTTGAGTTTATTCGATAAAGACCCTGAAGGAACTATGGCACTTGTAAAGGATTTGCCAAAGCACAAACAAGGTATCAATTTGTCTGACGTGCCATCACCTGATGGTGAAACGGCTTGGGATAAACGACAAAAAGAAATTGCGGCAAATACAAAAGGTAAGAAATAGCCTCTAAGTCATTTTAAAACAAGGTATAAAAAAGATTTACAAACAAACAAATTTTAGAAAAATGAAAACATTAAAATTCATTCTCATTTTATTCGGCATGTTGCTAGTCAACATCGTTTTGGGTTCGGTGCTTACTCAGGGTGCTCCGCCTTATGTTACCAACCTAGTGATTGCTTCGTTGATGGTAGTCAGCTTAGCCGGTTCGGTTTATGCGTATCGTAATAAACACAAATCAGGTATTTTGGCAATGGCTCTTAATATCACCTCTATTTATGCGGGTGAAGTACTTGATCAGTTGCTCACACGAGCTAGTACTGGAAATGAGCTTGTCGCAGGTGGTCATATTCGTATTGTTCCGAATGTTACCAAAAAATTCACTATTCCAATGCTTCGTGCAGGATCGATGCTTCAAAAAAGAAAGGCAAATCCAACGGCAGCAGATAGTAAAGGTGATTTTGGTATAACTGAAAAATATCTAGAGCCACAGGATATTATGGCTTATACACGGTTTAACCCTCGGGCTCTTGAAAGCATTTGGCGTCCATTTCAGCCAACCGGTAACCTAGTATTTTCTCAATTGCCTCCAGCTGTTCAAAACGCATTTTTGGCAGAATTAGCAAAAGTAGTTGATTTTGAATTAGGTGATGAATATGTAAATGGCGTAAAAGGTACTAATGAAGGTCAGTATTTTGACGGTATTTTGACCAGAATTGTTTCCTCTAATTTAGTAGGAAAACAGGCTAATACTGCTGCTATTGATGAGTCAAATATTCTTACCGTATTTAAGGGTATTAGAGCATCTTTGCCAAAAAACATCCGCAAAAACCCTAATCTTAAATTCTTTGTATCGATTGATGACGGAGATATTTATGATAATGTAATTACCAATCAACCGAATAAAGGTAAAGATTGGAGCGAAACTAATGTTGAGCGATTCAAAGGGATTCAGATTATTCCATTAACCTCATGGCCTAAAGATGTTGTAGTTGCTGCTGTAGCTTCAATGGATATGGATTCGTACTGGTGGGCTGGAGTTTCATTAGTCGATGATGCTGAGGCTATTCTTATTGATAAAGTAGCCAATGACTCTGAAGAATACTTTTTCAAAATGCTTATGAAAGCTGATACTAATATCACTTTTGACGAAGACATTGTATTGTACGACGGACGTGCAGCAGCTGTTGCTGCAGGGTCAACCGACTTAGCAAACTTAGTATTGGGCGCAGGCTCTATTGTTCCTGATTTTGATGCAGAGACTAAGACTTATACATTGGCTGTAGCTACCGGAGTATCTTCTACTACCGTAACTGCAACTCATGGTCAAGCGGGTCAAGTATTGAAAGTTGGATCGACTACCTTGACAAGTGGTACTGCCTCTGCAGCTCGTAATCTTGCCGTTGGTGAAAATATTATCAATGTAACGGTAACTAGTGCTGACGGTAACGCTACTGCTACTTATCAAGTATTGGTAACGCGTGCAGCTTCCTAATCTGCAATAACCCCTAAAGAGGTATAAGAAATAAAATCCGTGTGTGTAAAGAGCGCGGTACATGATCAATGAATGTTGATACACCCGCGCTCTTTTTGTTTAACTACCAATATCCCATTTATGAGAAAGATAAATTTAATTGTAATTCACTGCTCTGCC
>Ga0302215_10001069_pt1 | contig 20025 bp, 16 predicted proteins | sample II_Fen_N3_1_FD_194580 | JGI IMG/M metagenome (GOLD analysis project Ga0302215, IMG submission 194580) | Peat permafrost microbial communities from Stordalen Mire near Abisko, Sweden - II_Fen_N3_1 | ecosystem: Environmental > Terrestrial > Soil > Wetlands > Permafrost | place: Sweden: Abisko...
CTTTCTAAAATTATTAAAAAGTATAAAAAACGCCCTACAGAATACTGTAAGGCATATAATCTTATTAAAAAGTAAAAGTTATTTATTCTTCAACTGTTCCGGAATATTGGTTGTTACAAAATCAATTCCCTGTTTTTTCAGTTCATCATAAATTGCAACATCATTTACCGTCCATGAATTTGTGATCAGTCCCAAAGTTTTTGCATCAGAAATCCAGGTCGGGTTTTTCTGAAAAATGCTATAGTGATAGTCTATACCATCCAAACCTTCGTCTTTGATCTGCTGTGGAGACAATTCTCCTTTCAGATACTGAACTTTAAATGAAGGCTCCAATTTTTTAATTTCTTTACAGATATTTAGACTAAAAGAAATAAACTCGCTTTTGGATTCAAGTTTCAGATCTTTGATCATTTTGATGGTTTTTGCTGTTAACTCATCTTCTTTTTCTTTGGTTTTATCCGGCTTGATTTCTACGATCAATTTTAAAGATTTATCCTTTTTTCCTTTCTTTAAATAATCTTTCAGCGTCGGAAATTCTTCTCCGTTTGAAAGTTTTACCTTTTCAAGTTCTTTGAAATCTGTTTCTGAGATTTCCATCTTTCCGTGATGCTCATCGTGATTGATGACCAAAACACCGTCTTTGGTCATTCTCACGTCAAATTCAGCTCCATAAATCTTGAGATTCTGAGCATTTTCCAGAGATTTCAATGAATTTTCTGTTGTAGTAGGATTGGTCTGCCAATATCCTCTGTGGGCGATAATTTGGGTTTGTGCATTCATAATTCCTGCGCTTAAAACTGCTAACCCTAAGATAAAATTTTTCATAATATAAATTGGAAATTAAATGTAAAAGCCCCGAAAGACTTTTACATAAAGGTAATATTAAATTTTTAGAACGTGTATTTGGCTCCTAGCTGAATCTGGTAAGGATTTCCTGACAATGGCTCTAAACCACTCGTATTTAAGCTATATTTAAATTGTTTGGTGATAGGATCGAAACCTGTAATTCTATAAAGTGCGGTATTTCCGTAAGATTTATTGACACCCCATTCTTTATTCAGCATATTGGCTACGTTGAAGATATCTACAGACAGTTCGAAACCACCAATTTTTTCAAATTTAATTTTTTTGGCAATACGAAGATCCCAAACACCGAAGAAACCATTTTTACCGCCATTTCTTTCTGCAATTTGGTTGTTGTAATCTGTAATATAGTTTTTCAATGCATCACCCACTTCAGGATTATCAATTAAAGTTTGGGTAAGACCTGGGAAAACATAGGCTAAATCATTGGTATCTACAAAATCTCCATTGATGTTTCCACCTGAAGTTACAGAGAAACGTGTACCTCCAATTCCGGAATATCTGATTCCTAAAGTAAAGCCTGCAATCGTAGGAGAGTTTCCATATACAACCACCTTATTTCTAAACTGATTATCAGAATAAGACATTCTCAAATCTCTGGGATCACTCTGTACCAAAGTAGACAAGGTTGCCGAGTTGGCTACATTTCCATTATATGAAGTATTGTCTTTAATATCTGACCAGGTGTAACTTGCGGTAATTTCTCCGTCTTTCCAGTAACGGTAGCTTGTATCAACTACAAATGAAAACTGGTTGACTTTACCATCACTCACAAGTTCCAAAACACGACCGAAGTTTTTATTAACTCTTCCATCTTTCCAGTTCATAGTTCCATTTGCGGGATTAACAGCGCTCAAAGGAACATAAACTCCTCTTCCGCCTTCGTTACCCAAAGTAAAATAAGGATTGGCAACCATGTTTCTGTCATAATAGAAATAGTTGTTTCTACCTAAAGCCATGTATCCTGCAAGTCCTGCTCTGAATCTCTCGTTGAAGAAATGCGTGTAAGAGATATTTGCTTTGTAAACAATAGGGATTTTCGCATCATTTCCGGTATAGTTAATAGTAGGAAGCTGATATTGCTGCAACGAAGGAACGGTAGAATAATCTGCTCTGTAACCAGGGAAATTCGGTGTAAGACCAATCTGAGTAGGATTGACATCTACCGTAGCAAAATGATTCCCATCAAACACCAAATTATTAATTATCATATAGTTATTAATGTCTGATGAGAAAATACCTGCCCCGAATTTTAAGAAATCTTTATTTCCTTCATTAATATTCCAATCAAACTGGAATCTCGGCTGAATGATAAAGGATTTAATTTTGTTATCGGTTCTTATTCCCATTTGATCAAACAGCTTTTGGTTGAATTCTGCTTTAGGATAGCCTCCGTAATCAAATCTCACACCCGCCATTAAGTCTAAACCTTTCGCAATTTTTGTCTGCATCTGACCGTACAATCCTAGATTATAAATACTCGATTTCACAGATGTATCTTCTACCAACGGAACTTCTCTGTAATATCTGTAAGGAGTAAGATTATTAAAATTATCAATTCCCAAGAACTGGAATCTACCGTTAACTTCACTTCCGTAGATCGATTTTGATCTGGTATACATCAAGTCTGCTCCAAAAGTGTATTTTATTTTATCGGTATTGTAATATAAGTTATCTACCAATTGGAAAACATTATTTTTGAATCCCTCCTGAGCAAAACGATGTCCTCCCATTTGAATATTCGTAGTCAAATTTGTTCCGTCAATCGTAGAAGCTACACGCTCAACAATAGCTCTTGGAACCGTTCTGCCCAACTCATCATTTTGGTAACTATCTTGGAAAGTATATAGATATTGCGCTTTTAACTCGTTGGTTAAATTGGGTTTTAGATTTGATCTCAAAGTCATCAAGAGACTGTTATCTAAATTTTTATCATTAGCATACGATTCAAAGAAATTAATTGCGGTATTATCCTGCAATCCATTTTTATTAAAATCGTAGGTAAAATTATTTCTCAGGGTCAGCAAGTTTTTTTCATTAATCTGCCAATCTAAGCGCAAAAATCCTGCATCAGAATTTCTTACTCTATCAAAAGATCCAAATTGCGGCGTATTTCCAACACCATATTTTGCTCTTCCGATACTGAGTACCTGATTCAAAGATTCTTTGGTGACCCCAAGTCTTAACGCATCTGCATTAGTCTGAATATCTGCAATAAACAACGGTTTTGAATCGATCTGATGATCCCAAGCCGCAAAAAAATGCAGTTTATTTTTAATAATAGGACCGCCCAAAGAAACCCCAAACTGAGATGTTGCAAAATCATTCACACGCTCATTTCCTCTGATATCATATTTACTAGAGAGCCATCCTGTTCTTAAATATTCCCACGCACTTCCTGTAAATGTGTTGGTTCCGGATTTTGTTACTGCGCTTATCGTCCCACCGCCACTTCTTCCTAAAGTGACATCATATTGGTTGGTTGTGATTTTAAATTCACGCACTGCCTCAATAGAAATTGAGTACGGAGCACCACTTCGGCTTGTGGTAGAACCAGCAGAAGTCGGGTTTTTTGCAGTCATCCCATCAATGGTAAAGTTGGTCGAAGATCCTAACTGTCCCGATAAGTTTCCACCTTTACCGCTTAAAGGAGATAATTCGGTAAGGTTGGTAAAGTTTCTTCCATTCACAGGTAAAATTCCAATATTTTTTGCAGTGATTGCTGTGGCTGCACCTAGGTTTCCAATCTTGTTTTTTAAATTTCCGACGATCACAACCTCTTCGATTGCTTTTTCACCAGAATTCTCTAAACTCATGTTTACCGTAACCTGATCACCAAAATTGACGTTATACCCTTCTCTTTTCTCATCATTTACCATCACCGTGTAAGGTCCACCCAAAGGAATTTCTTTAAAAATATATTCTCCTTTAGAATTGGTTTCTGTTTCTGTTCTGAAGCCGGTAGATTCATTGACAATCGTGACTTTAATTTTGTCTTGCCCCACATTTCCTTTTCCATTAACCTTCCCGACAATAGAGGCTTGAGTTGTCTGGGCGTAAGCCATCGTACCCATTCCTAAAAACAATAATCCTAATACAATCTTTACTCTTTTCATTTTGTTAAAATTAGATGTGCAAATGTACAATCGCTTTGCAAACCTCCTGTTTACGGTAGTTTTAACATTTTTTTAATTAAACTATAACATAATATTAACGCATCATCAACACATAATTTATTGAATGAACTATCAGACAGTTAAGATGTATTAAGCTATTTTAATACTCTCAAATTATTTAATTATCTTATTTTTTTAAATTGAAATTACTTTGATTATTTTTGCGTTTAAATAAATTTTCCGATGTCAGAAAACATTCAAAAAAAGATAGAGCAGCTTCGAAAAGAACTTCAGCAACACAATGAAAATTATTATCTGCTTGACGAACCAAGCATCACAGATTTTGAATTTGACAGATTGTTGCAGGAACTTCAGGATCTGGAAGCTCAATATCCTGAATTTCATGATGACAACTCACCAACTGTTCGTGTTGGCGGAGGAATTACCAAGATATTCCCGACCATTCAGCATCAGTTCAGAATGTATTCTTTAGACAATTCTTACGATTTTGACGATTTGGCAGACTGGGAAAAACGAATTATAAAAACCATTGATGAACCTGTAGAATTTGTTGCAGAGTTGAAATATGACGGCGCCTCAATTTCTATCTTATACGAAAACGGAAAACTTACCCAAGCTGTAACCCGTGGTGACGGTTTTCAAGGTGATGAAATTACTTCAAACGTAAAAACAATTTCAGATATTCCGGTAAAACTGACCGGAGATTTTCCTGAGCGGTTTTTTATGCGGGGTGAAATTTATTTGACAAGAAAAAATTTCGATAAAATCAATAAGCAGCGTGAGGAAGAAGGTCTTGACCTTTTTATGAACCCGAGAAATACAGCCAGCGGAAGCCTGAAAATGCAGGACAGCGGTGAGGTGAGAAAGCGAAGATTGTCTTCAGTTTTGTATCAGTTTGTTTCGCAGGACGTTCCCGCAGAAAGCCATTGGGAATTGCTTCACAAAGCACACGATTGGGGATTTACGATCTCCGAACAGGCAAAACTTTGTAAAAATTTAGATGAAATAAAAGAATTTATCAGCTTTTGGGATGAAGAACGCCATAAATTACCTTTTGAAATCGACGGAATCGTACTGAAAGTTAATTCATTAAAACAACAGAGACAACTGGGTTATACGGCAAAATCTCCACGTTGGGCAATGGCTTATAAATTTAAAGCTGAAAAAGTAGAGACAGAATTGCAAAGTGTTTCTTACCAAGTCGGAAGAACCGGAGCAATAACACCTGTTGCCAATCTGAAACCTGTTTTATTAGCCGGAACGGTGGTAAAACGTGCGTCACTTCACAACGAAGATATCATTAAAAAACTTGGTTTGCACGAGCATGATTTTGTTTATGTAGAAAAAGGCGGGGAAATTATTCCGAAAATTGTCGGTATTAATACAGAAAAAAGAACCTCTGACAGTAAAGAAGTTGAGTATATCAAAAACTGTCCGGAATGCGGAACTGAATTGGTAAAAGTGGAAGATCAGGCAATTCATTTTTGTCCGAATGACTTGCATTGTCCGCCACAAGTTGTGGGAAGAATGATTCATTACGTGTCTAGAAAAGCTTTAAATATTGATAATTTGGGAAGTGAGACGATTGAGCAGCTTTACAGAGAAAAATTAATTGAAAATCCTGCAGATTTCTATGCTTTAACGAAGGAGCAAATTCTTCCTTTGGAAAGAATGGCTGAAAAATCGGCACAAAATATCATTGACGGAATTGAAAAATCAAAAGAAATTCCGTTTGAGAAAGTATTATTCGGAATCGGTATAAAACACGTTGGAGAAACGGTTGCCAAGAAGTTGGTGAAAAACTTCAACACCATTGACGATCTGAAAAATGCGACAGCAGAAGAACTTTGTCAGGTGGAAGATATCGGGATGAAAATAGCTGTAAGTATTGTTGATTTCTTCAATAATCCTGAAAATATTCTGATGCTTGAAAGATTAAAATCTTATGGAGTTCAATTGGAAAAAGGAGAAAATACAAATGAAGTTTTATCCAATACTCTAGAAAGCAAAACTTTTCTATTCACCGGAAAACTCTCATTATTCACAAGAGAATCTGCGGAAGAAATGGTAGAAAAACACGGCGGAAAAAACATTTCTGCGGTTTCCAAAAACCTGAATTATCTGGTGGTTGGCGAAAAAGCAGGAAGCAAACTCAAAAAGGCGCAGGATATTGGAACAATTACGATATTGGATGAGCAGGAATTTTTGGATTTGATAGGATAAAAAAGAAATAAGAACAAAGAGAAAAGAATACGGACTTCAGATTTCAACATATAAAAAAACTCTCAGATTTAGCTTTCTGAGAGTTTTTTATGAGATATGATTTATTGATTTTTCTTCAGCCACTCCAAACGTCGCTGATCCGGAAGATGTTTTACAGAAAAGTTTTCAAATGTCGCTTTGAAGCCATTTCCGTCAGGACTTGCCGCCATAAAACCAACTTTCACTGGTATATTATCCTGCAAATAAGCATTGCGCATCATTACATATTCTTTGTCATCGAATGAATAGAAAATCTCAACGGCATCTAATCTTCTGACCGCTTTTATCCAGACAAAAGGTGGTGTTTTTTCCAGAACAATCACGCTCCAGTCACTGGTTTTATGGGTTACAACAGTACTTAGATTAAATTTTCCGTCAACAAATTCTACTCCAGCTTTGATGTAATTTTGCTCATCAATTCTCAACATCAATCCCATCTGATCAAAACGGGCTTTGTAATCTCCGGTAATTTTGACTTTGGTTTCAAATTCGCCACCATAAGTTGAGTAATAAAATGGGGCATCATCTACCGTAAAACCGTAATGCGAAATTCTCCAATAATCACTTTGCGAAGTGACGTTCATAACGAGTTTTTTATCTTTGATTTCCCACTGAGAAGGCTCATTGAACCAAGTCATTTTCTCAAGAGACTGTGCTTTTACAACTTGTAATAAGTTTAAAGCTATGATTGTTGATAATATTAATTTTTTCATTTAATTATTTTATAAGAAAACATTTTCCTCTTGCATATTTAGCTGATGGTGCAGATTTTTTCCACTTTGAATCTGCTCAATCAACACAATCTGCGTTTTTTTCACCTAAAGTTCCCTGATCACTTTACAGGGATTACCAACTGCCAAAACATTGTCAGGAATATCTTTTGTGACCACACTTCCTGCTCCTATTACTGTATTATCCCCAATTGTAACTCCGGGAAGAATGCTGCACCCACCACCAATCCAGACGTTATCACCAATGGTGATTGGATATGCGTATTCCAGACCTTTGTTACGTTGGTCTACATCAAAAGGATGACCCGCTGTGTAAAATCCGCAGTTGGGAGCGATGAAAACATTATCTCCGAAGGTCACTTTTGCACAATCGAGAATCACGACATTCACATTGGTATAGAAGTTTTCGCCGATCTCAATATTGTATCCATAATCGCAATAAAATGGTTGCTCGATATGAAAATTTTCTGCTGTATTTCCGAAGAGTTTTTTGATTAAAGCTTTTCTCTCCTTGATCTTTGAAGGTTGAAGATGGTTATACTCAAAACAGAGATCTTTTGTCTTTTCTCTTTCTTGAATTAAAAGTTCATCTGTGGCATTATAAATTTCTCCCTTCAGCATTTTTACTTTTTCGTTCAGATTATTCATTGTATTTTTACTTTGATTATTGGCAAATGTATACTGTTTTAGTACTTTAATCAATACTGATAAATAACCATTTTAAAATGAAACCCATCCAATCTGACCTCAGCGAAAAACTCTTGCAGCAGGAATTTTCAATCACAGACAATGAAAATATCCAATTAAAAAAGTGCCAGGAAATTGCTCAAAACTTTGTGGATTTAGAAAATGGTATTGCCGTTTTAAGCGACCTTAAATTTAATAAAAGCTATGTTTACTCAGGGAAATTAGCAGTTGAACTCAACATCTTTCAGAAACAAAACACGCAGGAAATTGAAAGCATTTGGGAAGAAGAACTTTTTGCAAAATTAGATTCTGAAGACGTTTTGCAGAAACATTTATTGGAACTGCAGTTTTTTCAATTGATCAAAACGATTCCTTTTGAACAGCATAAAGATTACTGTGTGGTAAGCAGATTGAAAATTGATAATAATGCGTCGCAAAAAGCACTTTTACACAAAATGTTTTATTTCACAAACTCCAACGACAAAAATGTAGAACTTGCTCTTTGTCTTTATCATTTTGATTTTCTAAATTCATCACTCCATCAAGGAATGATCATCAATACGGCAAATGGCTCAATAATTCACCAAACGGAAGATGGAAATTCTGCATTTTTATCAATTCGTGAAAAGGAAATTTTAAAAATGATTCAGGCTGGAAAAAGGAGCAAAGAAATTGCAGAACTTTTATTTATCAGCATCAATACCGTAAACCGTCACCGACAGAATATTTTAGAAAAAATGCGTGTGGGAAATACCACAGAAGCTTGTACAATGGCGGCAAAGCTGAAATGGATTTGATATTTGAATGATAATTTTTGTGATTTCATTTCTAAATTTATCTTTAAACAGTTAATAATTATCGTATTTTTATTTAAACAAAAAAAATGGATTTTCTAAAAGATCATTCGATTCAGAACGAGCTGGTTTTGATTTTCATTTCGGTAATTCTCGGTCTTTTTATCGGAGCAGAAAGAGAGTACCGGAATAAATCTGCAGGACTGAGAACTTTTATATTGGTCTGTTTCGGATCTTGTCTTTTCACTATTCTTTCCATCAAAATCGGCATCAAAGATCCGGATCGTCTCGCTGCAAATATCATCACAGGAATTGGTTTTTTGGGAGCCGGTGTTATATTTAAAGGAGATAATAAAATCGACGGAATCACAACTGCCACTACAATTTGGGCAACTGCATCAATAGGAATGGCAGTCGGTTCAGGATATGTTTATCTGTCATTAACAGGGACGGTTTTGGTGCTTTTAATTTTAAGTTCGCTCACTTATTTACAGAATTTAATTGATAATAATCACAAAATCCGGGAGTATAAAATTGTACTTACTAATCTTGAGGATTTAGTATACATTGACAGTATGTTTAAAAAATATAAGCTGAAATCTTTCGTTATTCAACAAAAATTCACCCAAGAAAACATTACTACAGCGTGGATACTCACCGGAAAAAGTAAAAATCACAATCAATTTATTGAGCAATTGCAGCATGACGCCAAAGTTAATGCTTATGAATTTTAGATTTTAAGTTAAAATTTTTAAGTTATTGTTATTTTCATGTTAATTATTCGATGTTTAATGAATAATTTATGTTTAAATCGCTTAATATCGCCATAAAATCATTTTGATTGTGTAATTTTGGTTTGCACACTTATGGACGATTTAATACACTTTTATGTTTCAGTTTTAGGCATACCTAGAGATTTGGCAATACTCCACACCGCCAAATTTGAGAGGTTAGAAATTCCTAAAAAAACAGCGATTTTAAGAAACGGAGAAACTGAGAATTACTTGTACTTTATCTCAGAGGGAATTGTTCGTTTTTTTATACACAAACCACATCCGACTGAGCCACCAAAGGAAATTACTTTTTCATTCATTGCAAAAAATATGTTCAGCAGCGCTTATGATTCTTTCATTACAAGAAGACCTTGTCACTATAACATTGAAACTTTGAAGAAAACAGTTGTTTATAGAATTCATTATCAGGATCTTCAGGATTTGTACAACACTACTGAAATAGGAAATTATATCGGCAGAATCTCTGCAGAAGGGCTCTATGTGAGAAAAGTACAGCGCGAAATGTCACTTCTGATGTACTCTGCGGAAGAAAGATATCTGGATCTATTAAAAACCTATCCCGAATATGTACTCCAGATTCCTTTAAAATATATTGCCTCTTATTTGGGAATCACTCCACAAGCTCTAAGCCGTATCAGAAAACAAATTTCTTAACATAGGTTCATTTTTTGGTACCACATAATGATATAATTTTGCTAAAGTTTAAGAGACAAAAATGATGAATCACTATTTGTAAGATTAAACTAGATTGCTAAATCTAAAAGATATTCCCAAACCCTTCCAGAATTAAATTCGGAAGGGTTTTCTTTTTTCATAGAAAATTAAATCCGTATTTTAGACAAAATTTTTTTGTAATGATAAAACGTAATATTTTAATTGCTTCGGCGTTCTTCAGTTTTTCAGTGGGAATGGCTCAGCAATACGGCGGAATGTGGATTCCCACAGAATTGAATGAAAAGGAAATGAAAGACCTCGGAATGAAAATCTCTGCCAAAGATATCTTCAACACACAAAAACCAAGTATAAAAGATGCAGTAGTACAGTTCAACGGAGGATGTACTGCGGAAATTATTTCGCCAAAAGGTTTGCTTTTAACCAATCATCACTGCGGTTACGGGCAGATTCAGGCACATTCTACCGTTCAGAACGATCTTTTATCAAACGGATTCTGGGCAAAAAATATGGGAACCGAACTTCCAAATCCGGGAGTAACTGTCGATTTTATCGTTGACATCAAAGAGGTGACCAACCAGATTTTGGAAGGCACAGACAATCTTCAGGAGCCTGAACTTTCGAAAAAAATCGCTGCTAATATTGAAATTTACAAAAATTCGCAGAAAACAGAATCTTATCAGTCAATTTCTGTGAAATCAATGTATTACGGAAATAAATTTTACGCTTATGTGATCGAAACCTACAAAGATGTTCGTTTGGTAGGAGCACCGCCGCAAAGCATCGGGAAATTCGGAAGTGATACCGACAACTGGGTTTGGCCAAGACATACGGGAGATTTTTCTATGTTCAGAATATATGCCGATAAAAACAACAAACCCGCAGAATATTCTAAAGACAACGTTCCTTACGTACCAAAGCATTATCTTCCGGTTTCTATAAAAGATAAGGCTGAGAATGATTTCACATTCGTATTCGGTTTTCCGGGAAGAACCACAGAATATCTTCCGGCAATTGCTGTTGAAAAGATCATGACAGAAATTGATCCTGCAAGAATCGCCGTACGTGATGTCGCCTTGAAAACTTTAGACGAAAAAATGCGTACTGACGATGCTACACGTATTCAATATGCTTCAAAATTTGCTTCCGTTGCCAACTATTGGAAAAAGTGGATCGGTGAAGTGGAAGGTCTGAAAAAATCAAACGCCGTTCAGAAAAAAGTAGCTTACGAAGGTTCTTTGGTTTCAAAAAATCCTCAGATAAAAACCACGTTAGACGAGCTGAATAAGTTATATAAAGATCAAGCTCCTTTTGCTTTAAACAATGCTTATTATTCTGAAGTTGTGAGAAATGCAGAAACTTTATCGCTTGCCAATCTTTACTCAAACTACATTACTTCCGTAGAAGCCGGAAGAATGGATGAAAAAGGAACAGCGGCATTCAAAAACAGGGTAACTTCTTTCTACAAAGATTACAATGCACAACTGGATGCAAAAGTAACTGCTAAACTCTTGGCTCTTTATGCCAACAAAACATCTCCTCAGTTTTTACCGGCAGGTTTTGACAAGTTTAAAAATGAAGCTCAAAATATCGCAGCAATTGAGGAGGTTTCTAAAAACTCCGTAATCACAGGAAGATCTGATGTAAACGGAGCTTCTCTGAGCACAGATATTGAGAAAGCATTTTCTAATCAGGATAAATTGATCAAAACCATCAAAAAAGATCCTGTTTATGAGCTTTTCATGAGCATGAAAGATACCTACATGAAAACAGCAGATCCGCAATTCACGTCTTTACAGGTGAAAATTGATGCTTTGCAAAAGAAATATATGGCGCAGCAAATGTCTACCGACAAAGACAGAAAATTCTTTCCTGATGCCAATTCTACGCTTCGTGTAACGTACGGTAAAGTAAAAGGATCGACGCCAAAAGATGCTGTAACTTACGATTATCAGACGCATTTGGCAGGAGTTATGGAGAAATATGTTCCGGGAGATTACGAATTTGACGTTCCAAAAAAACTGATCGAGTTGTATGACAAAAAGGATTTCGGAAACTACAAAGATAAAAGTGGTGACGTTCCGGTAGGATTTACTGCAACCAACCATACAACGGGAGGAAACTCGGGAAGTCCGGCTTTGGATGCACACGGAAATTTAGTAGGATTGAACTTCGACAGACAATGGGAAGGAACAATGAGTGACATCAATTATGATCCGCGTTTCAGCAGAAACATTATGGTCGACACAAAATATATTCTTTTCATCATCGATAAATTTGCCGATTCTAAATGGCTTGTTGATGAGATGAAAATTGTAAAGTAATTATATTTAAAATCTAATAAGAATCTATTTAAATCTCAATTTCTGAGTCATTTAGATAGATTCTTTTTTTTGTTATGAAACAAAAACTGATTAATTTTTTATCGAAATTTGAAAAGGAAAATATCAAAAAATCATTTCCTTTAGATTATTGTTTGCCAGTTTATCACTGTGTTTCTGATGAAAGTTTACCTCATCTCAATCACATTATTAAGTATAAAAATGTAAAGCAGTTTGAAGATGATTTAGATTATTTTTCCAAATATTTTCAGTTTGTGAATTGGGATGAATTTAAAGATTTCTTTACAGGAAATTTTAAACCTAAGAAAAAAATTGCTCTGCTGACTTTTGATGACGGTTTCAGAGAATTTTATGATGTTGTAGCGCCTATTTTAGAAAGAAAAGGAATTTATGCAATCAACTTTGTCAACCCCGCATTTATTGATAACAAGGACTTGATGTTCAGATGCAAATCAAGTTTAATAATTGACACAATTAATCATTCAAAATTAAAAAATTCAGAAATAAATATTGAAGAAGTTTTAAAAATCAATTACCAAAATAAAATTCAGCTTGACGAAATTGCAGAAAAATTAGACATTAACTTTGAATCTTATTTAAAAAACCAAAAACCTTATTTAGATTGTGATCAGCTAAAAAATCTTACAGCAAAAGGTTTCGGGATTTCGGCACACAGTTGGGATCATCCTTTGTATTGCGAATTGAAACTTCAGGATCAACTTGAAAACACCTTAAAAAGTTTACATTTCACCAGAGAAAACAATTTTTTAGACGATAGTTTTGCATTTCCGTTTAGCGATTTTGGCGTAGAAAAAGATTTTTTTGAAAGTTTATTTGAAAACCAACAACTTTCTTACACTTTTGGCTGTGCGGGAATAAAAGTCGACAGTTGTGAAAAAAATCTCCAGAGAATCCCGATGGAAACAGGAGAATCTGCTTCTCAAACGCTACAGAAGGAAATTGCTTACTTTAAATTTAAAAAGCTTTTGAATAAAAATACAATCATCAGGAAATGATTCATCTAAAAACTTTCAACAAAAAACAGCTTGAAATTTTCGTATCATCGGGAGAATTTCAACAATATGATTTTTTGCCGATTACTGATTATCGGGCAAAGTCGCACATCGCAAATCCTAAAGCAACAAATGATCAGATTTTATTGATTTTAGCTTTCGATGACGAGAAGTTAGCAGGATATCTCGGCTGTCTTCCTGATGAATTTACAATTGATGATAAAATATTTCGTTATGCATGGTTGAGTACACTTTTCATCAGCGATGAGTACCGCGGAAAAAGAATAGCCCAAACCTTACTGAATAAAGCATTTGACGAATACGACGGCAATATCGCCATTACCGAGTTCACAAAAGAAGCTGAAAGTTTGTACAATAAAATCGGTGTTTTCAAATACATCAAACCGAAGGAGGGAAAAAGATATTATTTCAGAACAGATCTGGAAACTATCATTCCATTAAAAAAAGAAAAAACTAAACCTTTCAAACCTGTTTTTAAGATGGCAGATTCTCTTGCCAACTTTATTATTTCTATCAAAAACAGTTTTGTAAAACAACCCAATTTTCCGTTTGAAATTCTTGATAAAATAGACAAAGAAAGCACAGATTTCATCAAAAAATATAAAAGCAACCGAACTGCAGACGAAATAAATTGGGCAATAGAAAATCCGTGGATTTTAGAAGGCGAAAAGGCAGATGAGAACTATTTATTCTCAAGTTATTCTCAGAATTTCAAATATTTATGGGTGAAAGTTTACTGTGATAACAATAATCTGATTACCTGTTCACTTCTGATGCTCAGAGATGGTCATTTAAAAATTCCGTACCTGTTTTCAAATGATGACTTGACGCAGTTTATTTATTTTATAAGTTATTTTACAGTCGAAAATAATGTAAAAATGATGACGAGCTATCAAACAGAACTGAATGAAAAAATAGATTCAACTTTGTATTTCCCCAATATTCATCAGCGAAAAATTGAAAGAAGGTATATGTTTCATCAAAAACTTTTAGATCGTCTCCCAAAAGATTTTGATTCAGAATTTCAGGATGGTGATGGCGATTGTTTGATGACTTAATAAAATTTTTACTCTCGCAGATTGAGCTGATTTTGCAGATTAATTTAGCTCTAAATCTGTTTGATCATTTAAATCTGCGAGGGGAAAAAATATTTAATATCCAAAAATCTCTTCCAGATCGAGTTCTTTAAAACTTCCCATTTGCTCAACAGCTTCAAGATTCAGATTTTCTTTTTTTCCGATAATCGCTGTATTGAATTGGATTGGTTTTATTTCTGTCTGATAAAACTGTCTGATTTCTTCAAATTTTAAACCTTTTATCTGACTATAAATATCTTTTCTGAAATCGTAAGTGATTCCCAGTTTTTGCAGTCTTAAAGTATTGAAAAATATATTTGTTCTTGTAATTCTCGTTGAGGCAATCTGCTTCAAAGCAGCATTTTTTGCATTCTCAAACTGAGTGGTCACTTCAGGAAGCTCATCCATCAGTTCGGTCATTGTATCTACAGCAATCTGTAATTTATCCGGCTGCGTTCCGATGTATGTCGAGATGTAATCGGGGTGACCAATCTCAGCACTTGGCGAATAAGAGACATACGCAGAGTACGCTAAACTTTTGCTTTCACGGATTTCCTGAAAGACGATTGATGACAAACCACGCCCGAAATATTCGTTAAAAACATTGATTTTACCGAAATTTTCTGTGTTCACATGATGTCCCTTTCCTATTTTACTCATTTCCATCTGCACCATATCATAGTTGGTGAAATAGACACTTCCTACAGTTTCCGGCTCAGGATATATTTTCGGATCGGCGATAGTACGGCTTTGAGTTTCAATAAAATTTTCTATTTCTTGTTTAAATTTCTCAAAATCTTTACCATAGAAAAATATCTGATACTGGAATTTAAAAAGATTTCTGATTCTTTCTGTAAACTCTTCCACTTTTGCATTTTGAAGATCTTCCTTCGAAAGAAAATCTAAAAATCTCGAACCTTTACCAAATTTTGTATAATTTGTCAAAGCATTCATGATGCGGTTTTTGTCTTTCTTTACGGCTTCACGGTTTTCCAGAACTGTGTCTACAAACTGATGGTAAATTTCCTGATCAGGCTGCACATTTTTCATCCAGTGCTGAAGCAGCTCGATCCCTTTTTCCATATTTTCTTCCAGTCCGCTCAATGAGATCTGAAGCTGGTCTGAAGTCGTTTTAAAATCGTTGGAAATTCCGATTTTAAAAAATTCCTTTTTCAAATCTTCAGGTGAAAATTCACTGGTTCCCAAATATTGCAGAATCTGGGTAGAAATTCCTAGTTCGCGGTCATTATCACTTCCAAAAGGGAAAATGAAATGTACCTGTGCAATTTCGTTATATTTATTTTTAACGAAACTTATCTTTTTATCTTTAACAACATCCGTTGTTATTTCTTTCTGATAATCAATAAATTCGGGCTGAATATCTTCTGTTTTTTCATTGACAATTTCTTTTAAAAACTCAGATTGTGCATCTCGGTTGATTTTGATTGCGGTAATTCCCGGATTCTCAACTCTTAGTAATTTATCATTAACACCTTTCTCTTTGTTGATGATTACATAATTATCTTTGAAGAAATCATTGGCAAATACAATCACTTCTTCTCTTGTGATTTCCGCATATTCGTCCATTTCATTCAGTTCCTGTTCCCAGGTTCTTCCTTTAATATAGGTATCAAAAAGATTATTTGCCAAACCATTGGCAGTTTCCAAAGCTTTCATTCTTTGAATTTTGAAATCATTGATAATTGCAGGAAGCATCCAATCGGGAAAATCTCCTTTTTTCACCAATTCGATCTGCTCCAAAACCATTTCTTTGGCTTCAGATAGAGTTTGATTTTCTTTGGGAACGGCAACCATCGAAAAGTATCCGTAGTTTTTCAATCCTAAAGTATAAGCTTGTGCCCAAAGCATTTTTTGAGTCTGATTGATGTTTAAATCCAGCAATCCCGCTTCTCCTCTATTGCTTAAAATATTGGCAACAACATCTGCAAGCATTGCTTCTCTCGAACCATAACTATCTGTTCTCCAAGCAATCTGTACTCTCGGCGTTGTCGGACTGTAAACTGTTCTTTCAACGATTTCGGTCATCGGTTGTTCTACGATCACTTCTTTTTTAGGCAATTCTTTGTAAGGGATTGATCCAAAATATTGATCAACAAGCTTTACAGTTTCCTCAAAATCTAAATCTCCAACCAAAACCATTGCGTAATTATTGGGAACATAATATTCGTCAAAATACTTATGAATCGCCTTCATTGAAGGATTTTTCAGGTGTTCTGGTTTGCCTAAAGTTGTTTGCTGTCCGTTCGGATGTGTCGGGAAAAGAGCTTCCATTAAAGAGTCATTCACCAAGCGTGAGTCATTATCTTGCGAACGATTAAATTCCTCATAAACCGATTCCAATTCTGTATGAAAAAGTCTAAGAACCATCTCTGAGAATCTTTCCTTTTCAACTTTCAGCCATTTTTCCAGTTCGTTATTGGGGATATTATTTTTGTAAACAGTTTCGTCAAACCAAGTGTGCGCATTGGTTCCGCTTGCTCCCAAAGACGAGATGATCTTATCATATTCGTTGGCAATTGCAAACTGACTCGCTTCCTGAGAAACTTCATCAATTTTCTGATAAATTTCTTTCTTTTTTTCCGGATTTTGCTCGGCTTTATGCTGCTCGTATAAATCTGAGATCTGATCAATCAAAACCTTTTCTTTCTCCCAGTTTTGCGTTCCGATTTTAGAAGTTCCTTTGAACATCATGTGCTCAAGATAATGCGCTAAACCCGTGTTATCAGAAGGATCATTATTACTTCCCGTTCTTACAGGGATAAAAGTCTGAATTCTGGGAGCGTCAAAATTCTGCGCCAGAAAAACTTTTAATCCGTTCTTGAGGGTGTATATTCTGACTTTATTTTCGTCGTGGGTGACTGTAATATATTCGTAGTTGTTGATGTCGGTATGAATCGTTTCCTTATATCTTCTTTCAATCATATCTAAATTCATTATCATTCTTTTCTTACAATTTGAATGCATTACAAATGTAAGGATTCAAAAAATAAGACGTATTACATTTGTTTACATTAAATCTATGATGATGATTTATTTTCAGTGTTAATTAAATATATTTCTTACATTTAATTCAGAACAATTTACCTTCACCATGAAAATCGAACTTATTCCAGTTATTGAAATCACTAATTATGATCAAGATATTGCAACGCCAATTTCAGGACCTTATTGGGGATTTGCAGATGATTGGGAGGCATATCGTATTGCTACCAGTATAGCAGCTGGTTTTTCTGAAGACTTAAAACCTTATACGAAGGGTTCATCATTTTACAAGATAAATGAGATCAATGATAAGGATTTATTGAAAATCATTCACAAGGAAATTGCCACTCAGCAAACGGAAGAAAATTTAGGAATAGATGACTTAGAATCATCTTTTTACGGTGGCTATATTTTAAAAATTGATGGTGTTGATAAATATTTTCCGCAATGTTGTGGAAATTTAGGTGATATAGAAGATTGGATATCTCTTTGAGGATGAAGATCCTTATTTTTACATGGGACATCCTTCTCCACGTATTAAAAAAGTAGGAAACAAAATAATCTTTGATTTCCTTAATTCCGAGCTTCAAGATCCATATGCACCGCCTGTTTTGGAAGACCAATTAGAAGTAGGTGAAGAAGCACTAAAAATAGCAATTGAAGATGCAAAAAAAGAAATTGATACCTTCGCAAACAAGCTTATTCGCATCAATAAAACCGAAAAACTTAATATTACTGAAATTGATAAAATCTTAATCTATGGCATTGAGAATTAGTTTTAATCCATTAAATTATCTTTATTAAAAATATGTCAATACAAACCATCTATCAAGAAACAATAAAATTTGCAGCTAAGAAACACACAGATCGAAATCAAACAATTCCAGGAACAGACTTGCCATATGTTGTGCATTTGAGTAATGTTGCGATGGAAGTTTTCATTGCATTTGAAAGATCTAAAAATTTCAGTCTTGAATTTGCTATTCAAACAGCTTTACTTCATGACACTTTAGAAGACACAGATACAACATTCGAAGAATTGGAAGACGCTTTCAATACTGAAATTGCGCATGCTGTCAAAGCCTTGACAAAAAATTCCGATTTAGATAAAGAATATAGAATGACTGACAGTTTGGAGCGAATAAAAAATCAACCAAAAGAAGTTTGGGTTGTAAAATTAGCCGATAGGATTACAAATCTGCAAACACCACCCCGTTATTGTTCTGAAGAAAAAATAAAAAACTATAAAAATGAAGCTATTATAATTTTACAACAATTAAAAGGCGGAAATGATTATCTTGAACAACGACTAAAGGAGAAAATTAAAAATTATGGAAGATAATTCCACAAAATCACCAAAATTCTTCCCCACTCCACCAGATTTTCGCAACTGGCTTGAAGAAAACCACGAATCAGAAAAAGAAATCATTGTGGGCTTTTATAAAGTCGGAACTGAAAAACCTTCCATTACTTGGTCGGAATCGGTAGATCAGGCTTTATGTTTTGGGTGGATTGATGGCGTTCGCAAATCAATTGATGAAGAAAGCTACAGCATTCGATTTACCCCAAGAAAACCCACAAGCATCTGGAGCGCCATTAATATTCAGAAAGTTGAAGATCTCACAAAAGATGGTTTGATGAAACCTGCAGGATTGAAAGCATTTCAACTAAGAAAAGAAAGTAAATCCAGAATCTATTCTCACGAAACTGAAAACATCAAACTTTCTGATGCTTTTGAAAATCAATTTAAAGCCAATAATAAAGCCTGGGAATTTTTCGAAAAACAAGCGCCATCTTACAAAAAGGTCATGACTCATTGGATAATGAGTGCAAAACAATATAAGACACAGATTTCACGTTTAGAAAAAACTATTTTGGAAAGTGAGAAGGAAAAGAGAATTTCTTAAATTTAATTATTAGTATTTAAAATATTCACTGTGAGAGGTACTTTCACAATTTATAAAAAACCACAATTTTTTTTAAGTACATTCTACTTTTAATTCCAAATAAAAAAATATGAAAGCAATTACTGCATTTTTATTTCTAATTTTTTGTTCGTCCTGCACTCCGACTGAATCTAAGAAGCAATCTACAGATGAGCCTGAAACAGAAATCGTTCGTCAAATTGCCGCTAAAAAAGATTCTCTAAAACAAGATACGATTGAATTTGTTTCTTATAATGACAATTTCGATTATTCGCAACTGAACGGTAAAAAAGAAAAAGAGGAAATCACTTTCGTCAACGATAAAAACAATGACCGCAGCTTCCTGAGAGGTGATATCGTTGCTGTCGAATGGAAAAATGATTCCATCTATATCGCAGGAGATGGTGAAACTCCTCAAAATGCACAATGGATTGTCTCTGCGAAAAAAATCAAAGACGGAAATGTTGCAAAATTCAGAAAAGATTACGGTAAACAACTCAAATATCTTGTATCAAAAGAGAATCAATTGTCAGAAAGTTATCTTGATCATCTTTATCAACTTGTAGAATATTACATTGCGAATTCGAAGAAAGATTTAGTGAAATTATCCGTCAAAAACAAGGAAGACCTCGCCTACTCGATTGAGAAACAGACCAAAGACAACAAAGAATATTATGTTTTGGGAATTTATACAGAATCTGAAC
>Ga0302215_10001071_pt1 | contig 19984 bp, 10 predicted proteins | sample II_Fen_N3_1_FD_194580 | JGI IMG/M metagenome (GOLD analysis project Ga0302215, IMG submission 194580) | Peat permafrost microbial communities from Stordalen Mire near Abisko, Sweden - II_Fen_N3_1 | ecosystem: Environmental > Terrestrial > Soil > Wetlands > Permafrost | place: Sweden: Abisko...
TAACAGTTCTACATCTGTCTCCTATGTCTGCGTTTCTTCTTTTTCTTACGGTGATGAGACGGTATCTTCTCGTCCGGGGGGGTATACAGTTAATGCGAGAAAAACTTCCCTGTAATTATTTATTTTAAAAAAAAACATATTCTCTTGCAATAATTATATTTTTTTATATATATTTGCACTCATAATAAAAACCGTATATATGGTTATATATAACAATGCAAAAAGGTACAAGTTATGATTATAGGATTGGTTTAATAATACATTTATAATCAAATTAATATCAAAAATAAAAATTACAACATGTGTAATATAATTAATACAGTATATAATACTGTATGATGTTTTATTTCTAACCCTGCATCCCCGGTACTATAAATACAAAAAGGCTTCCCTGTGAGAGTTGAACAAAAAATAGACTATTCTACAAATGCATTTAATTTATGAAAAACTTTATTCTTTCCCTTTTACTATCGCTGAGCGCAATTGGAGCTGGAAATGCTCAAATTTCTATTGTAAATAGCAATAATCTTTTTTCTTCAGGGCTTACTGGAACCGGCACCAATGTCACTTCTATCTCTAATTCTATCTTTTTAGGGGCATATGCAGGCAACAATGCAAAAAGTGCAGGTAATTCAAATTTCTTAGGTTATTATACTGGTTATACTGCAACAAATGCCGCTTATTCCAATTTTTTGGGTTACCGTGCGGGACATTCGGCGCTCAATGCGTCCTATTCAGTTCTAATAGGGTATCAGGCAGGATATGAGCCCAATAGCAGTATACATATTGGTAGTAACAATATCATTATTGGAACAAACATTTCTTTACCCAACGGTACGACCAATTCTATGAATTTAGGTGGAGTTATCTTTGGAAGTGGCTTGTGTGCAACAATATCAGGGAATCCCAGCGTTATTCCCTCCTCAAATGGCAAAATCGGTATAGGTATTGTAAATCCTACAGCCTGTTTACAATTACCCGCAGGAACTGCCACGGCAGGAACCTCCCCTTTGAAACTGACGGCAGGAATCAACCTAACAACTCCTGAAGCGGGTGCTATTGAATTTAATGGATCACATTTATTTTTCACAAGCTCCAATGGAGGCACTCGTTATCAGCTTGATCAGCAAATCAGTTTGTTGAAAAGTAGTGATATTGCATCTGCTTTGGGATACGCCCCACTTTCAGGAAATCAGAGAATTACTGTTTCGGGTGATGCCACAGGTAATGGGACAACTGCTATATCCCTTACATTTGCCAACAGTGGTGTAGTTGCAGGGGCGTATAACAATGTGACGGTCGATGCAAAGGGACGTGTAATCATCGGGAGTAATGCTAATTATTTGACAGGGATTACCTCTTCTTTGGTGAACAGTGCATTGGGTTATACTCCGTATAATTCGTCTAATCCCAGTGGCTACGTTACCTCTGCAGTGCTATCTGGTTATATATTGCAAACAGGAGGTAACATAACCGGGTCTCTATCCATTCAGGGCAATGTTGGTATCGGTACTACAACACCTGACGAAAAACTCACCGTAAATGGAACGGTTCATGCTAAAGAAGTACGCCTTGACTTAACCGGATCCTTGGCCGACTATGTTTTTGCCAAAGATTACCACCTGATGCCGCTTCATAAGGTAGAACAATATGTACAAACAAACAGCCACCTGCCTGATATTCCTTCTGCTGTAGAAGTGAAACAACAAGGACTGAGCATAGGTGAAATGCAAAACAAACTGTTGCAAAAAATTGAAGAGCTCACCCTCTATGCCATTGAACAGCAGAAAGAGATTCAAACGTTGAAAGTAGAGATCAGTGAATTGAAGAAAAAATGAGTTAATGAACTGATCTTCTTCAAAAAGAGACAATGTGGAAGTTCTGAATATTTTCCATAAAAGACATTGCACATGGGTAAATTCATGTAAATCTCTTGTAATTACCGACTATTGAAAAGATAATTACACATAAAACACGATCATTATGCGAACACTCTACCAATATTTTTTTTCAATCATTATAGTTTTTTTATGGAGTGTTAGCGTGAATGCTCAAACGCTTAAGCTAAATTTTTCGTTAAGCACTAACGAATCAGGTATTATCCGCAATTATCAGGCAAAAGATTGGATTCATATGCAGATTGGATTTAAATACACTGCTACCACCTCTGCCACTTTCAGGGCATGGATCAATCCGAATCTGACCATTCCTGTAACTTCCATTTCTAATCCCCAACCGGGAGATACAACAGGAATGTCCACAGACGGGATTTATGTACCGGGATCGACGTTTGGAACCGATCCCCTGACTGGTATAAGCGGATTGGCAACGAGCGAAATGACCACAACAGGTTCCACAGGTACAACTGGAGACAATAGCGTTTCGGACATTGTTACTTATACCTATCCGATTTTATGGTTTAAAACAGTGCCCATAACCAACAACCTAAACGGGGCCTATACATGGAAAGATATTACGGGTAATAACGCCAAACTACTTAAATACAGCACGCTTGGAGTGGGGAATGGGGATGAATATCAGATAAAACGGGATACAATGCGCACCTACAACTTTAATCCGTCAATATATCTACCCGGAGAAAATATCAGTAAAGAAATTCTTATCAACAAATCCAATCTTTCCCAAACAACGATTATCGGGGTTTGGGGTGTCAAAGAAGATTTAGATAAAAATAATTTCATATTTGCCATCGACGGACGACGTAAAGAAGGATCGGTTTTCACCAAGCAATGGATTGCTGAAGGTGATTCTACAAAAAGCGTATTCACGTATGGGAATGACACACTTCGTAGCTTAGTGTATAATCCTGTCAATAAATTGGAAAAAGATCCAGGCTACTTCCAAGAACACTCATTACGGATTGCCACTTACAGCAGGGCAAATAAGCCTGGCAATAGTCTGTGGGGAGAAACTCCCAAAGCAGTTGTCACTTTAGGAGGCAAACTGGAAAACACCAACGTCAACAGCACTTCAACCTATATAGACAACATCTATCAACAGGATGCATTCAAAGGATTTTCACCCGAACTTTTGGTTTTCGACCGTCAGCTAAGTACCTCTGAATGCAATAGATTCGAAACCTATCTCGCAATCAAGTACGGTATTACTCTTGATAGATCATACATATCTCCCCACGGAGATGTCATATGGAATTACGTTACCAACCAAAACTATAACAACCGTATTACCGGATACGGTCGAGAGGATGAGATAGGTCTTGATCAAAAGATGTCGACTACATCATACGAAGAGGCTCCGTATTATAGCAACCAAACGACGTTTGATTCATTTGACGGCAACGATTCTTATAATTCCTCGTCTCGATATCGTTTGCTTGTAATGGGCTACCAACCGGGCAATACCCCTTGCAACAGAAGTTATATACTGTTTGGTGACAATAACGATTCACTTAAATTCATAAGCTCGCAAGCAAATGGAGTTGCAAAACAATTGAAACGGCAATGGGTGTTGAATACCAACCAGCCATCATTTCCGGTCGCCTCGCAATTACTACAATGGGATACCCGCTCCACTCTTACTATTCCATCGTCCGGCTACATAGCAGATATTGTCAAATCAGGCTTCACAACTACCCTATGGGCAGTGACACAGGATACCTTGAAAGGGAAGGATGGCTATTTTGCCTGGACAGTAGGTGAACAGCCGGGGCCGGTAGTTGTCAAATTCGGTTCAAATCAAGCAAATGTAATGCAAGGCAGCCATGATTATGGGTACATAATCGATAGCATAGGGAGGGTATTCACTATTGTAAAAGGAAGCACGGGAGGCAACTCTTTGTTCAACATTGAAGCAGGCCAACGAATCGAAGTGGAAAAAAACGATCAGGCACTTTATCTCCGTGTTAATGGTGTTCGTTACAAAAAGACTGAAATTGCTATTAATCAAACTGATTATGGCAAGACCTATTATGGAGCCATTTCTATCGGCAGTAATCCCAGCGAGGTCAAACTGACCGGCTTCCGTCACGGAGGATTTGTCGATACGGGAAATAAAATAGAGTTGTCCTACCTGCGCATTCCTGAACTTGCCGCTTATTACAATAAACAAACTTACCTGATTGTAGACCGTTCGGGTACAGGAAACTTCAATGCTATTTCAGATGTCTATGCCTGCGACGAATGGGATACCAACCGGTCAAAGATAATATTTAACAATATCTTCTGGGATACCGACGGCAATGGCAAAGACGCATTTACATTTGGATATAAGGCTTCTCAAAGCAATCGCGCCAAAAGCTTTAGTGTGCCGGAACCTATAAATATTCCCGAATCATTCGCAATACTGCAAATTTATTATCCGAATAAGAATGACCTAACACAGATTACAGTAAAATCACAAACACTGAATCCTATACCTTCAACAATTGCATTAGTCGATATGCTGGGTCGCATTATCTTCCGGAAGGAGTTGCCGGCAAGCAACACCATTCAATATACCACCATCAAATTACCTTCATCAGGCGTGTATGTAGTCAAGGTTTTGAATGCAGTAACCCAGTATTCTCAAAAAGTAATTTCAGAAAAATAGTATATATGTTTTAGAATTAAGTTTGAAATATTATTTATTTTGTTTATAATCAATTAATTAACCAAGTTGCTTTGCTATGATACATAATAAAAAACAAACCGGTATTGTTTTATTTGTAGTTTTAATTATGTCTGCATCTCTATTGTTCGGAAGAAAACAATATTACTCTTCGGCGATAGCAAATCAGGCTTTCGGACATACTGGATCTGGTACTGTAAAGACTAATGGTACTAAAAAAAATACCCAATCGGCTGTAATAACAAAAAAAACTTCACAAACTTTTGTACAGTCCGATTCAACAGCCAGTCAAACCCAACAACCGCCTCTTTTCACTGGTCGGTTGACCGCTTATCTGGCCAGTCAGGCAAAAGGAGTAATAGGTCTGTTTGATGGGAATAAAACCGATAATCCAGCCGATAATATTTTCAGCATCGATCTCGATTATGAACCGGTTGCCAATGATAAAGTCTGGCTTACGTACCGGTTGACGGGAGTGTCTGAAAATTGTGGCGTAGCATGTAGTGTCAACGACCGCTTAGCTTTTGGAGGCTATCTGGTAAAACAAGATACTGCGACCTCCCGTCAACGTATCCAATTGAACACTCTTTGGCTGCAAAAAGGGGTGAACAGGATCCAGTTTGGGTTACCTGAAAATGCCGATTATGGCTATCGTATCAGTGATCTGGCATTAGAAGTGGAAAAAAATGCCAATGTTGAGCCATTGACAGTGAACACTTCCTATCACCTCTACAATGGTAAAGCTTATGTTCACGGATTTCTTCAAGGAACAGGAGTTTCTGCCTTAGTTAATATTGATGGCAGGAAAATAGCAGTACATGACGGAGAGTTTGAGGCTCTCATATATCCGAATCAGCAGCAGGTAGAAGTAATGGCGGAAATCGCAGGTCGTACATACAGCCATACGTTACATTTTAGTACGAATATGATAGCGGACAAGGAATATGAATTAATCCAAAATCCTATAAGTACAACTCAGTTGTTCGAAAAAGGGAAACCTAATGAACTGCAAATTGCGAACCTGTCGTTGCAAACGGATAATAAAGTATTAATTGCCAGCACACCCATTGCAATCACTCCTCTCCGACCTGTCGATTTGCCTGCTCTTGATCTGGATATGACCAATGTAACGGCTGTCAACTATGGTTTCAGGTTCCTTCCTCATGGAGAACACTTTACGAACAAGGGAGCTACAGTAGCCTTAAAATATGACCGAACCAAGATTCCTGACGGTTATACGGAAAACGACATCCATACTTACTATTTTGACCAGAATACCCGACACTGGGTGGCACTGGAACGAGACTCGGTGGATAAATCACTTTGCATGGTGATTTCCCAAACCACCCACTTCACTGACATGATCAACGGGGTGATAAAAGCACCAGAGTCGCCTCAAACACAGGGTTTTGCCCCTACTACGATGAATGACATCAAGGCAGCTGACCCGACTTCTAAAATAGAATTGATAGCACCTCCTGCTGCCAATAATTATGGTTCTACAAATTTAAACTATAATTTGGAGATGCCGCCTGCCCGCAACGGAATGAGTCCGCAACTCACCATCACCTACAACAGCGACGGTGGCAGCAGCTGGCTGGGCGAAGGCTGGGATCTGAACATCCCTTCCGTCTCCGTGGATACACGTTGGGGAGTCCCCATTTATCACCCTGACCTTGAATCTGAAACTTACTCATTTAGCGGGACTCAATTAGCACGAACCTATATTTCTCCAGATTTTACCGATCAGGTAGACGAGGAAATGTTCCTCCCTGACCGCGGCACAATGTATCTGCGAAACAAGCCTTTACAAAATTATCCGAATGACCAGTACCAGTTTTATCCCCGTGTCGAAACCGATTTTCCGCTAATTACTCGCATGGGAACGGACATCGCAAAATACAAATGGAAAGTGGAAAATAAAAATGGGATAAAATACTATTATGGATATGATTATGCCAATGATGAACCTGCCGTTTTATCCGATGGAGGAAATAAGATAGCTGAATGGAAACTGCAAAGCATGGTAGACATACATGGAGATTCTATTGCTTACTCATACGACAAGGCAATTGAAGATGGATATGAGGATTTGAAACCTCGTGCAATATATCTGTCAAAAATAGAAGGTTTTACAATAGTTGAAGGAGTTCCCAAGAAACATACGGAAGTGTTTCTGACTAACCGTATCGACCCTAAGCAGAAGAAAACGAATAATGCCCGTTATGGTTTTTTAGTGTCCAGTCAAAAATTGTTAGAAAAGGTGGAAATAAAATATGCCAATGACCAGGGTGTTTTGGAAAAAGTCAGGAGCTATGTGTTCAACTACAAAAAAGGAGAGTTTCTGACTGATTTATTGGAATCTGTTTCGCAACTCGATAGTGCAGATCAGGTGGTAGGAAAGCATACTTTCGGTTATTACGATGATGTGTCAAGCGACAATACGACCGATTACGTAACATCTTCTTATCAATACAACTACAATAGTCTTATGAATAACACCGAAAGCGAATTTCAAAAATTGATGCAGAAAGTCGCTTCCGGTACCATTAATAACTGTGATGGAATATATAATCCACTAAATAAAGGATTGTTAAATAACACATCTACCACGAATGTCGGTGGTTCGCTCTATTTGGGACTTGGACTTGGATTCAAGATTCTTTCCAGATCGCTTACGGTTGGAGTTGCTAGCTCGTATCAACATACCGACACCAAAGGTCAAACTTGTTTGATTGACATTAATGGAGATGGTATTCCCGATAATGTTTTAAAAAACGGTAATAGTTTATATTACAATCAGGGATACTTAGATCGTGATGGTAATGTAGCCTTCAGCACCGCCAATAAAATACTGCTTGGTGCTCCCCAGCTATTCTTACATTCAACCGGCGATAACCTGACCTTAGGTTTAATGGCTGATTTTAAAGTCATTTCCGGTCGATTCGATTCGGATCTTCTTAATATATCTTCTACCGATGTTTATTTCTCGGATGTAAACGGTGATGGTCTGGTGGATATTGTTTATTTCGGATGTGTTTATTTCAATCGGTTGGTTAATGGTGAACCTGTTTTTAATAGAAACAGTAAGCTTTCCGAGATGCCCATGAACAACACGACCCTGTATAACACCCAATCTGCTACAGCCGGACTTATAAGGTATGACAAGGGTGAGGAAATTGACGAACCGAAATATCAGACGGGCAATGTGGATATCCCCAGCGTAAATGAGATGATCACATACGACACGGCATCTGATGATACGATTAAAGCCGAAGCATCGCCACTGCAGGATATGGTGCGCATATGGGTGGCACCTTATACCGGTTCGGTAAAAATTTACGGCAACATCCAACTGTTGGCTCCCACAGGAGCATACGATACCCTGGCTTATCAGTATGCCGATGGGGTAAGGGTAGCTATTCAGCAAGAACGGAATGAATTATGGTGGCGAAAAATTGCCAAGACCGAAACTGCTCCAATTGCTACCTTTCTAACCACCGATGTACAGAAAGGCGACCGGCTCTTTTTCCGAGTACAGGCCGGCGACAGCCTTTTCAGCAACGGCGATTTCGACAAAGTGCTTTGGGCACCGATAGTGGAATATACGTCTGTGCCGGGAGTGGAGCGAACTACCGATTATAGTGATTACTCCAACTATCTGTATAATGCCCGCGAAGGCTATGTGGTGGAAGATCTAGGATACACGGAGATTGATTCGGGGGTGCCTGTTAAAATAGCGGTAGATGTAGATATGTCGTACCAGACAATTTATGACACAGAATGGGTATTGGCGGTATATTCTTCCAATTACCCTTCACAATTCCAAGATACAGTAATTAACGGGCAAACTGTCTGTAACAGTGGCTACGAAAAACTCATGGCAATAGATACAATGTTTTATTTCAATAGCCATGCCGGTTATCTATATAATGTCACACATAAAGATAAATTTACGATTAATCTGCCAGGCAATAAGCATAAATATTTTTGGTTTAAATTATATGGACTAAAAAATGAGCGACTGGAGAATGTAAAAATATATCCCACGATATACTGCCAGCATACTAATTCGTCAACAAATACCATTGTGTACGATACAATATGTGCTGGAGTAAAATATCCTATTAATTATGATACCATACAAGTAGAGAATCCAGCTTCCAACCTACAGTTATCTCGAAGCTGGAATATAGAAAATAGCCCTGAGTGTTCGTTTTGTAACCTTTTCTATTATCAAACGAATAATTGCAGTAATAATAAATTTGCCATTTTGAAGACGCAGATTAAAGGTGATGATAATTATTTCATGTCTGCTCTGATAGTCGATCAAGAGATGTCAATTTTCCAGAGTTTGGTGCAGGACTTTAACAATCCCCATAATATTGTTCATAATAACTGTAGAAGTAAAATTTATTATTACGATGAAGATGGAAATTTTACGCAACCAAATCAAAATATATATTGTACACTCTTCCAATGTGATGACAGTTTGGGATACAAGCAACATGTAATTGCTCAGTTGCAAACCGATTTATATAAGCTAAAAGAAAAAGAATCTTCTCCTTACGGTCCTATGTGGCGGAATTGGGGACAATTCCAATACAATGCCGCCGAGAGACGTTATGCAAAACCCATTGACATTGATAGTTTGTTGCCGCCTATAGAATTGGACTCCAACATTGTGGACATGGATATGAACCGCCTTATACGATTAAGTCCCAATGTGCAAACCAAACAATATTGGGCGGGTAATACCACAAATGTTAAATTATTTGGTGATACGATTCAAGCGGGTCGGCAATATGCCAATAATGTGCGCACGATTCTCCTACCAAATGTAGCGCAGGCAGATCCAACTGAAGAGAATAACAGCCAAAGTCAACAGGCACGATCATCGAAGGTAAGAGCGTTGCGTAGCTCCGCCTCCTCAAGTGATGTCAACCAATATCTTATCAGTGCTCCACCTATTCTGTCCAAACAAAAGAACAGTTCGTTGTCGGGCAATGTCAGTTTGAACGTGCTGCCGAGAAAACTTCGCAATAAACTATCCAAGAAGCTGAATATTGGAGTGTCAATGGGAGTCTCCAGTGGTAAGACGGAGAAAAAATTAGACTATATGGATTTTAACGGCGATGGTTTCCCAGATTATTTTAATGATGGAAAGATATATTATTCCAACTCTCATGGAACTACTGCCAGTATTACCACCACGTGTAAGGATTGTCAAATCAATAATACTGAAGAAGAACGACAGTCTACGTTAGGTTCCAATTTTGGTGTTTCATCCGGAGTAGCGTCATTGGTTAAAAATTCTTCTACTACCAACGAATCTCAAAAAGCCGAAGAAGAATCAAGTTCCATCAGTGCATCGGGTAGCGTAAGCAATTCAGTGGAATCCCTGCAGATTTCATTTATGGACATCAATGGTGACGGTTTGCCCGATTTGATCAATCATGAGACTGGCAAAGTGTCCATTAATCTGGGGTATAATTTTTCTTCTCCCGTTGATTTACCACTTTATACTATCAGGACTAAAACCTTTGGAGCCAATGCGGGTTTGGGTGTCGGTAGAGAAAAATGGAATGGCAGTTTGTTGATAGGGGTTGGTATAGGAGTAGCTCTATCGTCCACTAATAACAGGTTGATTGATATCAATGGCGACGGTTTGCCCGATATTGTCAGTCTCCCGACCGCTTCTCTAGGTATGGATTACAATCTACTTCATTATGTACCGCATGGAGATTTGAAGGTAAGGCTTAATAATGGCAATGGCTTTGAACCTGAACAAACATGGAACAGCGGCTTGTGGTCAGAAAAAACCATCGCTTCTTCCCTGAACGCAAATGCAGGTTTTACTTTTGGCTTCTCTATCTGGTTTTTAAAATTTGTCACTAATCCTTCTGCACAGGCCGGGATTACCAACAGCAGGGGACTTGAAGACATCCGCGATATGAATGCCGACGGTTATCCCGATTTTGTTACAACGGATTTGAAAAATGCGACTATGACGGTTAAGTATTCGGCTATCAACCGTACTAATAAACTGAAAACGGTTTCCAATCCATTGGGCGGAAGGTTCAGAGTGGACTACATGCGTAGTGCCCCTACCATCTATCATCCTAACGGAAAGTGGGTGATGAAATCGCTGGAGATAAACGATGGTATCGGTGATGACGGCAACAATCTCTATAACGAATATTTGTTTGAAGATGGGAAATACAACCGCCGTGAACGCGAGTTTGATGGATTTGGAAAAGTAACTACCCTAAATATTGAAAAAATTTATGATGATTCATCTGCACCAAAATAACAGGCTTATCCGGTGATGTATGCAAAGGTAATTCACAGGATAGTAACGTAAATTATGTACAACATAGAAAAAAAACACCACTATATGAGATTCAGGATTTTTCTTTTTTTCTGTATCGGATTTGCTTTGTATGGCAAAGCACAAGACCCTGTAGTGAATATCCCCGATGCTGTTTTCAAGGCACAATTGCTTTCTGCGTCCAGTAGTAATTACATTGCGATGAATGTAAATGGAAACTGGGTGCCGGTGGATACCAATGGTGACGGTCAGATTCAGGTAAGTGAAGCGCTGAATATTAAAACATTGAAGATAGAAGACACATCTATGGCTTCAATGGAGGGTATCGGCAGTTTTACTAATCTGACATCTTTGAATTGTTGTAATAATAAAATAACAGCGTTGGATCTTACCAATAATACAAAGTTGGAAAATGTAGATTGCCAGACCAATCAACTCACTACATTGGATGTGAGTATGTGTCCGAAACTTGATTACTTATATTGTTCCGCAAATATGCTGAATTTATTGAAAATGAATAATATAATAAACTTGGAATGCAATAATAATCAACTTACCACATTGGATATGAGTACATGTTCAAAGCTAAGTCATTTATCTTGCTATGGAAATAACTTAAGTTATCTAAATGTACAAAGCAATACGAATCTACAAGTTTTATATTGTTTTGGTAATAAACTTACCACATTAGATTTAAGTATGTGTATGAAGTTAATATATTTATATTGTGACAACAATAAACTGAATTCTCTCAATATCCAAAATAATACAGGCTTACAATTTTTAAATTGCGATAACAACCAAATTACATCACTGGATGTAAGTTTGTGCCCAAATCTTCAGCATTTATGTTGTATGTCGAACAATATAACATCCTTGAATATATCAAAAAATACAAATTTGGAAACTTTACTTTGCGCCTATAATCAACTCATCACTTTAGATGTGAGTATATGCTCAAAACTAATAAATTTAATTTGCAGTAGTAATCATATATCCACATTGGATGTGAGTATGTGCGCAAATCTTCAGCAGTTATATTGTGACCAGAATAATCTGATTTCTCTTAATGTAACAAATACAACAAATTTATATCTCTTAAATTGCGTTTTAAATCAACTCACCAGATTGGATGTGAGTAAGTGTACGAATTTAAAATATTTATTTTGTTACAACAATAAGATAGAGTCCCTTAATGTGAAAAATGCAATAAATTTATATTTGCTAGAATGCTCTGACAATCAGCTTGTAACATTTGATGTTAGTTCATGTTTAAATCTAGATGTGTTTCAGTGCTATAACAATAATCTTGTCAAATTGAATATAAGGACAGGAAAAACAATATCTAATCTAACCTTTTTAACCAATCCCAATCTCTATTGTATCCTTTGCAACGACTGGGATGTGTCTGCCGTTACTGCAATGGCCAATAAAGGAGCTGCCATCAATACCGATTGCTTTTATGAAGGCAACGATGACGATGGTAGCGGTAACGGTAACGACAGCAACAGCAACTGGAGTTCGAATGCCCCTGCTAAAAAGCGATATGTGCGTACCATCGTGCAAACCTACGACACGCGCAACTACTACGTGAAGGGAAATCTGCTGACGACAGCCGTGTACGACAGCACCCATCGGGTACAGCAGGAGACTCGGCATACCTATTATGCTTACCTGGTAAAAGCCCGCCGGGCAAAGGTGAGCAAGCGACGCTACGACAACAACCGCTTCTACGAAACGGATGCTACGCAATTACCCGACAACTTAGTGGCAGCCACGCCGCTGCAATACACGGAGAACAGGCAATATACCTACGATGACGACAACAACCAGTCGGCTTCCACCGTTACCTCGCAGGAGCAGTACACGTACCATGTGGATTATAATACGAAAGACAACTGCTTTGCCGACCTGAAGACCTACCGCTACTCCGACAAGAAGAGCCTGCTGGAAGACGGCAGCGGCAACTATAACTACGAGGCGGTGGAGGACTATGCTACCGACAACATGACCAAAAAGTATTACGTGACGGGTATGCCCGCGGAGCACACGGTGAAAGGACAGGATGGGATAACCTACCGCCACTCCAAAGCATGGTACACCGACTGGTACTATTCCACTCACCTCACCTGTCTCACGCAATACCTGAATAGTACCGATACGGCATCCACCCTGATCCGCTACAACAGCGCGGGGAATATCCTCAGGGTAACGTTACCTTCGCAGATGAGCTACCGGTATGCCTACGACCCGCGCTATAGCATGTATGTGACCTCGGTGACCGATACGCTGGGCTATACTTCGTCGTCGGGCAACTTTAACTACAAGTACGGGATAGCCTGCCGCAACGTGGATATGAACGGTAACGTGATGCTGACCCAACTCGACAACCTCGGGCGGATTGTCTCCTGTACGAGAGCTAACGAGGCAGCTGCCAACGTACCCTACACTATCGCCTTTAGTTACAACACCACGGTAACCAAAACGGTAGACAATAGCATCTCCTCTCCCGCTTATGCCGTTACCCGACACTACGACCCTGTCCACCCGGACAATCCCATCGAGACGGTTGCTTTTGCAGATGGCATGGGGCGCGCCCTGCAAGTGAAGAAAGACGGCTATGTGGACGGCACCGAAAAGATGATTGTGAGTGGAAGGGTGAAGTACGACTATTTCGGGCGGGCTATAGAAAGCTATTATCCGGTAGTGGAAGACAAAACCAACATGACGAAATTCAATGCCGCATTCGACACGTATCTTACCAAAACGGAATACGACGTGATGGATAGGGTGGTGCAGGAGACCGAACCCGACGGCACTATCGCCAAGACCGCTTACGCTATAGTGAACGGGCTGATGAGAACCACCGTAACCGACGCGCTGGGCAACCGCAAGGAGACCTTTGCCGACGGTAGTGGCCAGACGGTACAGACCAACCAGTACCAGAGCAGCGACACGGTGCTGACCACCACCTTTGCTTACGACCCCGTGAAACAGCTAAGCACGGTGACCGACGCCATGGGCAAAACCACCGCCAGCATCTACGACATGGCAGGTCGCCGCACACAGGTGAAACACCCGGCCTCAGGCATCACCAATTTTGAGTACAGCCCGGCGGGCAACCTGATAGCCCGGCAAACGGCCAATCTGATACCCTCCGGCAAGAAGATACGCTACTACTACACCTACAACCGGCTGGATTCCATCGCCTACCCCGAGCATCCGGAAAACAACGTACGCTACCGCTACGGCGACGCGGCCGACGCCAGCGGCTGGAACCGTAAGGGGCGGTTGAGCAGCCAGGAAGACGGCAGCGGCACACAGGAGTTCAAATACGGGCGGCAGGGCGAGCTGACCGAAGTAAAGCGCACACTGGTGATACCCAACCAGGGAGTGGCTACCTACACTACCGGATGGACGTATGACAGCTGGAGCCGACTGCTGGGTATGACTTACCCCGACGGCGAAACGGTGAACTACACCTACAACACCGGAGGTCTGCTCACAGGCGTGGGCAGCAGCGCCAACAGCTACGTGAGCGACATAAAATACGACAAGTTCGAACAACGCACCTACCTGAAATACGGTAACGGCACGGGAACCAACTACACCTACGATCCGGTGCGGCGGCGCCTGCAAAACCTTGCCGTTACTTCCCCCTCCTCAGGAGGAGGAGTAGGGGGAGCGGTGATGAACAACGCCTACACGTACGATGCGGTGAGCAACGTAACCAAGATAGTGAACACCGGCACGGCGGCCAATGGCATAGGCGGCGCTATTACCCATAACTACGTATACGACAACCTTTATCGGTTGAAGTCTGCCAACGGAGCGTTTACCGGAGCGGGAAGCAAAACGGCAAGCTATACCCTGGCGATGGGGTACGACAAACTGTACAACATCACATCCAAACAACAGCATATCATCCAGAACGATGTACAGTTTGCAGGCTCCTTGCAGGCAGGCTACGATTTATCTTACGCCTACAATGCCGGAAATTGCCAACAAATTAGTAATATTGCAGAATCAAATTACCGTACCGAAGGAACGGGAGCCAATACGCCCGCAGCGAAGGTTAACCTATTTTCGTATGACGCCAATGGCAACTTGCTTAGCATTAATACCGGAACGAAACAAGGTGATAAGCTTTTAGCGACGAATAGCAGAAAGATGCTGTGGGACGAAGAAAACCGGTTGCTGGCCGTAAGCGATAACGGCTATGTAAGTAGTTACTGGTATGATGCTTTAGGTGAACGCACGGTAAAAGAAAGCGGTGACGGCGAAGAAGTTCAAGTAAACGGCCTGCTTAGCGGAGCACGTACCGGAACAACAAACTTTACGGCGTATATTAGTCCATATCTGATTGTACGGAATGGTGGCGAATACACCAAGCATATTTATATGGGCGGACAGCGGATTACCAGCAAGGTAAGCAATTCGGGGATATTTGCGTCCAGTCCGGTAACGACTACCGAGTTGCGGGCTAAATATGCAGCCCAAACAGCCAAAATCAAAGAACGCTTTGATTCGTTAGGAATAACGTACAAAGGCACGCCGCAAAACGGAGGATTAGTTTCGAGTAATCCTGTAGCTACTGCAAGTTCGTACTTTTACCATTCCGACCATTTGGGAAGTAGCTCTTTGATAACCGATGTATCGGGAGATATTGTACAACATGTAGAGTATGTGCCTTTTGGTGAAACCTTTATCGACGAACGCCGTTCGGCAAGTTCATGGACAACGCCTTATTTGTTTAGCGGAAAAGAACGGGATGAAGAAACGGGATTGCTTTATTTTGGAGCACGCTACCAGGATAGTAAGTATGGAATCTGGTATAGTGTGGATCCACTGGCGGAGAAACATCCCAATATTAGTAGTTATGTGTATTGTGCTGACAATCCTGTGAAATATGTGGATCCGGATGGAAGAGATTTAGTTGTATTAAATGCACCAAAGGGAGCTCACAATGCCGGACATATGGCAATATTAATTCAAAATCCAGATGGGACGTGGAGTTTGTGGTCTAAGAATGGGACGACTAAAAATGGAGGCTTATCTGGTCCAAATGACAAAAAAGCAGATAGGGGCACTGGTCCTTTCAAAAGCCCCGAAGCTTTCATGAAAAGTCAAGCAAATAAAATTGACAAAGAAACAGGAAAACGCGAATATACAGAAGGATATTTAATCCAATCCACTAAAAAAGAAGATAGGGCAGCAGAGAAGGGTGCAACGACAGAACTTAATAAGGATTACAAAGTACTTGAATCAAATTGTGCTCAAACAGTGCAAAGTGGACTAAAAGCGGCAGGTAAAAATGATGGAAGTCAATCTCTATTATCGAAGATTGAATCATTTCTAGCAGGGGGAGTAGTGGGAGAAACGGTAGTCAACAAAACTCCAAGACTAATTTATGAAAGAATTAAAAAGGGCAATGATGGCAAAGTTATTAAATAATCAAAGAGAAATCTTAATATCAATAATTTTGGGATTTATTGTTTTGATGTTATCTGGGTGTAAACCAATAGTAAAAACACTTGGTCCATTTATAAGTAATAATGTTTCAGAATCTAAGCGTATAGGTGTATTTTTGTGGGAGTATTATCCTGTTAGAATAATCAAATTCGACACAATACATCTTGAGATAAAGGAAGTCTTTGCGGAAAAACAATACGGCTATAAGGGATATAATGATCTTAGCTATGATGTTGATGACAGTGTAATTCAGATTGTTATTAATACCAATAACAGTCTAGTCAAATTAAAATACCGTGAACAATGGACTCTGGAAGATTTTTATTGGAAAGGTGATTCCAGCTTGGTTAGAATATTTGAGAAAATTACACCTCCAGACATTCTTTCTGTTAATGTTCTAAGAGTGGATATAAATAAGGATGGTGGAACGGGTACAGAGGATGGAAAGGTTATAGGAACATTTATACTGCGAAGAAAACCCGGTAATGTCTCAGATTTGGCGATACCCAAATAAAATAAAAACTCTCTAGTAAAAGCCCTGAGATTACTGGGCTTTTACTAGAGAGTTTAGTACTCTGTGGATCCGCTGGCGGAGAAAAAACCGTGGTTATCTTCATATGTCTATTGTCGGGATAATCCAGTGAATATGATTGATCCTGATGGTAGGGATGAGAAACAAAGACAAGCTGCTCTTGCTAAAGCACAAGAGTATGTCAATAAAAATCCCGGAAATTCGTATGGTAAAGGTGCGGGGCAACCGGGTCAGACAGTCGACTGCTCAGGATTAGTTTCAAACTGTGTAGTTGCGGGTGGTGAGAGAAATCCTAATCATGGCAACGAACAACATGGCGTTAACAATATCGTTAACAATACTCAGAAAGTAGATAATCCTAAGGATGTTCAAGAAGGTAATTTAATTGCGTTTACGAAAGGTGGACACCATCATATTGGGGTAATTAACAGAATAATTAAAGATGAAGATGGAAAAGTTATAGGTTATGGTTTCATAGATTCAGGAGGTAAACATAGCAGGGGTTATTCAGGCCCAAGATCTAATCAAACCGCTATGCTTGATGGTAGTGGTTCTTGGGGAGGCAGTTTGACTGGTGTTTATAAATGGGATACAAAACCAGATGTTATTAATAGTGGCAGTCCTAATGATGCGCTTACAAAAATAACAGGGATTCAACAAGGGCAACCAAAATTTTCATTAGGTGGCTGGATAATGGATCATACAAAAATTGGAACTGGAGCACATGAAGTAGGTAGATTTATACAAAAAACAGGACTTTAAAGCAAAGCATTATGAATACAAAAAAAATAGTTTTAAATATACTTATTGTTTTTTTATTGTCATGCAGCAATCATGCAGGCAAATCTGGGAATATTGCACAATCACAGAAATCACAACATGGTGATTCAATAAATTCAACAGAAGAAAATGATGAGCCAACAGATGAAGAATTGTTTAAATGTGCATATTCTAATCTTTTGAGCTCCTATAAACACAATCAAAAAATTGATACTTTATTTGTTATTGGGAAAGATTCGTTTGAAGTAAATGCAACTTGTATATGTCTAAATGATGGAAAAGTGATAATACCTAAGAGATATGTACAACCATATTTAAATAAGGATTTTATTACACACAATTTTGTTCTTCATATAGTTGTACATAAAAATAAGACCTTATATATCGAAAAAAAGTTGCTTAAGGAGAATTTTTATAAATACATGGATAAAGATTATGAGACTATGAGAAATTATTGCACTCTAACGTTTTCTGGATTAAGGGCTGAGGGTGAAAGTATTTTAGTTTATGTATCTATTGGAGTTCCTTTAACGGATGTTGGAGTTGGTTTAGCAGATACTATAAAATCTAATAGTTTAAAATTGTAATGTGTCAAGTTTAGTATTGCCAAAATAAAAACATGTAAAAAATAAACCCGTTCTGAAAATCAGAGTGGGTTTGTTTTGTTTTATAGCACAATATTATAGTTTTCTAAAAAAGTTTACTTTCCCATCCAGTAAATCCTTCATGCGCTTTTTGGTCAGCATGGAGTTAATGATTTTAATCAGGGCGTTGCGTTCGTCTTCGTCCAGTTGGTTGATAAGCATTAGTGCTCGTTCAGTTCGTGGTTCTGGAGTTCCACCACACTATCCTCGCTATCATTCAAAAGATTGTCGGCAATCACGGCAAACACCTTCATTAATCGCTGTACAATGTCAATAGATGGCAACAGATGCCCGTTCTCCATTTTAGATAAATGGGTAACGTGGATATGTAATTTATCGGCCAGTTCCTGCTGGTTCATATGGGCCGCTTTGCGCAAAGCTTTAATCTTGTCGTTAAACTTCATGTTGTAGAGTGCTATAGTTGCCAGCTCCACATCCGTCAGTTTATCATCAGGATGCGGATTCAGGGAAATATGGATAACCGGTTTTTCGGTACGCATCTGCACTGGCATATAGCATTTGAAATCCTCAACCGCGCGGTGAATATCCATTTTACCTGTACCGTTATCAAAAATCTTGTTGGTAACAAGTAACTTGCCTTTCCCTTCGTTTATCTTCTTACCGTTGTAAGCCAATGCTCCATAAAGAGAACTTCCTATACTGATTTTTGCGACCATTGCTGTTGAAATTCCTGAGTGAGTGAAATGATTTGACGGCTTAAAGCTGCGAGTTCTACCGTCTGTTTTTCCAATTTGTAGAGCAAAGCCATTGCTTTTTTCTCTGAAAAATGGCTCTTTAATTCCTTTACCGTTTGGTTGTAGTTCACCCCAACAGCACGGAATTGAGCGTGAAACGCGGAGAGTTGCGTGTAATAATCGACCAACGTTTTATTCACTTTCAACACCTTAAATACCTCATCAAATACCCGGGCTTTGATAAAAACCGCCTTGGCATACACGCCCGCTTGCTCGTACATCGTAAGGAAACGAGCATGTTCCTGGGCAGTAAAACGCACCGTATAACGAAACACAGCCGGATCATTCTTGGGGTTACGTCCCTGTTTACTTTTCTTCTCTTCATTCATATTACATGGATTTTAGTGGTATCACGACAAAAGCCTACCATTCAAATGCCACCGCAGGTTGAAACAGGCAACCCGACTTCGGAAGGTTGCCAGCCCCCTGCAAGGGCAAGTACTTTTGAGCAGCCGAATTTATTTCGAGCAGCTCAAAAGATACCTTGCTATGTTTTTGAAAACATAAAAATCCGCCTTCGGACGGATTACTGGTTAGCCCCTATTCATTGCGGGTGAAACATTCTTGATGCACTTTGTCGCTTGGGGACAAAAGTAAAGTCTTTATATATTGATTTATAAGTAGTGAAAGTGCCACAAACTACCATTCAAACGCCACAAGCTTCCACCAATCCGAAAAACGATACAAGTGATAAATTTTCCTTGTTTATTTGCCGATAAATTGATTGACATGATAATTTGTATGACAGTTGAGTATAGAAGTCAACATATATATCAGATATATTTCCTGATTGATCAACCAATTTGTCGATAGACAAGTAAACGGACAAACAGGTAAAGTGATATACGAAGTAAATTGGCAAACTGATAAACTGATAAGCCTG
>Ga0302215_10001080_pt1 | contig 19917 bp, 20 predicted proteins | sample II_Fen_N3_1_FD_194580 | JGI IMG/M metagenome (GOLD analysis project Ga0302215, IMG submission 194580) | Peat permafrost microbial communities from Stordalen Mire near Abisko, Sweden - II_Fen_N3_1 | ecosystem: Environmental > Terrestrial > Soil > Wetlands > Permafrost | place: Sweden: Abisko...
TTTGCCGTTGAATTGGCAATCTCTTGCGAAATTTCTTTAATCAAAAGGTTCGGAATTACACTTGTATAAAGGCTTCCTGGCCCTAAAATTATCAATTCGGCTTCTTTTATCGCGGTGATAACATCTTCAAGAGCCTTACAAGCTTGCGGGTCAGTAAATAATCTTTTTACCTTACCATGCGCTTCTGGAATGTTTGATTCACCCTTGATTATTCTGCCGTCTTCCATTTCTGCAACAAGTTTCATATCGTCTAATGTAGAGGGCAAAACGCGTCCTCTGATTGACAAAACGTTAGAAGATTCTTTTACCGCTCTGACCATATCACCTGTGATTGAACAAAGTGCAGACAAGAATAAATTTCCGAAACTGTGACCTTCAAGACCTTCGCCTGTTTTAAAACGGTATTGGAACAACTTTGTAACCAAATCTTCGTCATCAGCCAACGCCGCGATACAGTTTCTGATATCACCCGGAGGTAAAACGCCGAATTCTTCTCTCAAACGCCCTGAACTTCCGCCGTCATCACCCACGGTAACAATTGCGGTTACATTATTCGTAATTTTTTTAACACCTTTTAATAACATAGAAAGCCCAGTACCGCCACCAATTGCAACGATTTTTGGACCGCGGTTCAATTTTCTTCTTCTGTACAAAGCTTCAAGCATTGTGCCTTTTTCTTTGCCATTGTGTAAATCCATCATGGATAAATTTGTTTTCTGCCATCCTTTGAAGAAAAAATATGCCCCGATAGCAGCAACTGCAATCCCCACGACACCCGACGGCGCACGTTCTGCAATATGTCTGATGAATTCCATTGTAAAATATACAGGTCTCATGTTGAACGTAATCATTACGCCCAACAAGATTAAGAATGAACCTGCAAATATCATTGCAAACCATCTTTTGACTTGCAACCCTGGTAAAAGCCAGCCTGCGTCTTTTGGCATTTTTATATCTCTAGAAAACAATTTTTTCAATTTATTACCTCTTTTTGTTGGATATCCTGTCTTAGATTATTGGCAGTTCGGAAAACGTGGTTTTCCTCACTTGGACAAGTTTCGCCTTTGGCTCTCACTCACTTTGTTCCGCCGCCAGGGTCACGCGCTTCGACTCGCCTCAGCGGTTCCCTTTGTCACTCTTGCCAAAATCCGCTACACCCAACCTGAACTTTCAACTTTGCTATAATTAACCGGTTTTGGCGTAATCAATTCGTTCGCTTTTTTAACCAATTCCAACGAATCACTTGAAAAGTGAATTGTGCTTGCATCAACAACGCTAAAACCGCCTGCGTTGTTGCTTATTTGAGAACTTTTGATTAACCCTTGAAGTCTTCTTATTGATGAATCAACATCTTTAATTTCGCTTGATTTGTAATCAATCGTTCCGTCAGCGTTGTAAACGCTGCTCAATTTAATTTCTTTAGCTATCGGAAGTTTAACAAAATCGCCGACTTTAGAGATAATATCTCCTGAAGCCCCGACGTATGTAAGCCACTGAGAACATTTTTTAACCGCTTTTGCAATAGCACAAGAGAACGTGAAGTTTTCGCTCGCAAGTTTGTACATAGCACCGTGAGGTCTAACGTGTTCAACTTCAAGCCCGTAAGCTTTTGCGAAAGACATCAACGCTCCAACTTGATAAATTACAAGAGTTTCTGTTTCTTCTTCTGTCAAAATCATCGGTCTTGAACCAAAACCTTGGATATCGTTGAACCCGATGTGTGCACCGATTACAACATTTTTATCTTTTGCTTTTAGCAACGCATTTTTAATAGCGATTGGATCGCCTGCGTGAAATCCTGTTGAAATATTAACAGAACTAACGTAGTCAAGCAACTCGAATTCGCTATCGTTTTTGTAAACACCAAAACTTTGTGCCAAATCGCAGTTGAAATCAAGTGAATTAATTTTTTTAATTTCCTTGCGCTGAACTTGCCCTACTTCTATAGTCTCTATAACTTCTTGCATATAAAATCCTTTAAACTCTGGCGCCTTAATAACACCCTACATGATAAACATATTATACTCGCTCAATATATTTTATCCAGTGTCTTTACAAAAGTTTTATAGTGGCTTCAACGATATGAAAAACGAGAAGAAAAGAATAAATAATATAAAATTATTTTATTCCTCAAAAAACCCAGTCCTGATCGTGTTTTTCCCGAACTTTTTTTCCAATTTGTCTATAGCGCTTGCGAGTTTTTCATAGTTTTTGCCCTTACAGCTTGCAAATAAGCTCAATTGGCTTTCCTCGCTGTAATCAATGTTCTCTAATGTCACGCCACAGCTTCTGTAAATCAGAGCGGGGTCATAAATTTTCTCCAAGAGTTTAAAAATTGCTCTTGAAATATCAAGTTCAAAGTTTGTCGAATCCTCAAGGACTTTTTTCTCCCAATACACAACAAAATCCTTTGTTTTAAGCATCACACTGACCGCCTTACACTTGCCTTTGAGATAGCGCAACTTGGAACAAGAAGTGTGGATGTGAATATTTAGAGCATTTTTGATGTAATTTATGTCGCTTGTAGATTTGGGGAAAGATCGTGTGTTCTGGATTGATTTTGGCAGTTTTCTAGACATTTTAACCTTATCAATAGCTTCGCCTAAAAGCTCGTGTCTGAGCTCCACACCACGTTTTCCGACTCGTTCTTTCAACCACTCGTCTGATTTTTTTACCAGCTCCGAACAATATAAAACTCCCCAGCGATTGAAAAGCGCAGTCGTATTTTTACCAATCCCCCAAATTTCTTGCACTTTGGTTGTTTTCAAAAGTTTGGGGATTTTCCCTTTACCGATTAAATAAATGCCGTTGCCTTTTACCAAGGGTGAGCCCCCCACCCCAGCCCTCGCCCCTCTAGGGGGGAGGGAGCAGTGCGAAAATTTTTTGTTTGGTTTTGCATTCTCACAAGCCAGCTTTGCCAAAACTTTTGACCTGCTAACCCCGATTGAAACGTTTATCCCGACTTCTTCTTTAATCTTTTCTTTGATTGCCTTTGCAATCTCAAAGTAATTCATCTTGTACATTTTTTTGAGCCCAGAGAGCTCGACAAACGCCTCATCAATGGAATAAACTTCAACGGTCGGACTGAAATCTCTCAAAATCGCCATAACTTTACGCGAAAAATCTTTGTATTTATGCAAATCGCCCGAAACATAAATCGCATCGGGGAATTGTTTTTTTGCCATAAAATACGGCATCCCCATCGCAATACCAAGCTCTTTTGCCTCGCGAGAACGCGCAACAATACACCCGTCGTTGTTACTCAAAACACAGACCGCCTTACCCAGCAATGTAGCATCTAAAGCTTGCTCACAAGAAACAAAGAACGAATCACAATCAACTAATGCAATAATATTTTCTGCCATAATTTTTTAGTCGTTTTTTTGTTCTAATGCAGATTTCAAAGCTTTTTCGAGCACTTGGATTTTTGACTCCAAAACTCCAACTCTTGAACTGTCAGAAGAGGATTGAACAGAGGTTTTTTCAAGTTTTCTTTTGTATTCTTTCAATTTTGTTTCTGCCGCAAAATAATAAGATGCAAGCCAGCAAATTCCAGCCGTCATGCCAGCGACCAAACTAGCCAAACTTACGTAAAGCAAATTGATATGTACAATTTTCGCGTTCACTCCAACTGTGCCCCAAAGATTAAAATCTATCATGGTATGAGCGTTTTGGACTGCAAAAAATGCAACCGCAGCTATTATCAATATTGCAAATATATTTAAAATTATTCTCATGTAGCCCCCTGTTATTGCTGCTCTAAATACGTAAGAACCTTTTTGATTTTTTCGTCATGTTCTATTTCAAGCTCAATTATATCATTAGAAAACGGCTTTGCAAACGAAAGCTTATAAGATTGAAGCACCTGCTCTTGCGTCTTAACTTTATAATTTCCAGCCCCGTAAATTGTGTCGTTTATAATCGGGTGGTGAATATGACTCAAGTGAACCCTGATTTGGTGAGTTCTGCCTGTTTTCAAATCAAGCTCAACAAATGTCGTGTCTCTATATCTCTTTAGCACTTTGTACTCTGTGATACTTTCTTTTGCGCCATCAATAACGGCCATTTTTGGCTGTTTTGGGTGTCTGCCTATCGGAAATTTTAGAACCCCAGAATCATCTTTGATAACGCCTTTTACAACCGCTAAATATTTTTTGTTCGCTGTTCTTTCTTTAAGCTGATTAGCCAAAAATTCGTGCGCTTCATTGTTTTTTGCCACCATCAAAAGCCCTGAAGTGTTTCTGTCAAGTCGGTGCAAAATTCCTCGTCTCAAATATCCGTTAATATCTGACAAATTCTCGCCGTATTTGTACAAAAGCGCGTTAACCAGTGTGTTTTCATGCTCTGAAGAAGTCGGATGCGTAAGCATGCCAGAAGGCTTGTTCACAACTAGCATATTTTCGTCTTCGTAGACAATATCAAGCACTATATTTTGTGGCTCAATGATTTTTTCCTGCTCTTGGGCTAGTTCAAACTCAACTTTTTCCCCACATTTGAGGTTGTAAGAGGATTTTTTCACCGCGCCATCAATTAAAACGTTGCCGCCTTTTATCATAGCCTGAAGTTTTGCTCTTGAAATATCTGAAAAAAGATCAGACAAATACTTGTCTAATCTGATGCCATCATCAGTTTCGTCTACTATAAAACAATATTTATTCATTTTTTTCCTTACTTACTTCTTAAGAAATTATATTTGTCCCCTCGCCCCTTGCGGGAGAGGGCTAGGGTGAGGGGTATTTTTAAGTTCACAACTCAAAACCTCAATGCATCCATCAATATTATTATCAATTTCGTTGTTCCAAAACCTTATTAATCTAAAGTTTTGCTGTTCTAAATAGTAAGTTCTATCAATATCTACGAAACTTTCATTGTGTTGCCCACCGTCAATTTCAATTATTAAACGCGCCTCTAGACAAACAAAATCAGCAATATACTTACTATCAATAGCGAACTGCCTTCTAAATTTAAAACCCAATTTATTATTTTTTAAAATGCCCCATAATTTTAATTCTTGGGTGGTTAAATTTTTCCTCATATCTCTTGCGAAATTTTTTATATATTGAGCGTATTCTCTATGCGAAGCTTCATACCCCTCACCAGAATTTCTTACACTCGCAAGCTCGTATTGAAATTCTTCCTCTCCCGCAAGGGGCGAGGAGGGCACTAAAATATCTGATTTTTCGTACTTAATATCTTTCACAGACACTTACAGACCTCTACTTTAATTTTATCGGTTTCTTGGTTAGTAATATCAAAACCATTATACCCAAAACACCGACATTAATGTAAACATCCGAAATGTTGAAAACAGGGAAGTTAACAAAGGTCAATTCGAAGAAATCGCGGACGTAGCCGAAAACGAGTCGCTCAAGCAAATTACCAACAATACCTGAAGTCAAAATCGACAAGAAAAAGATATCTCTCATAAAAATATTTTCAAAGTTTTTAGCAACAAAATAAATCATTACCAAAAGCGCCACTATCGACACAATTATCAAGAAAACCGTCGAATTTTGCAAAATGCTAAACGCGGCACCCGTATTTTTAAGATATATAATATTAAGTAAAGAATTTGAAAAATGCCATCCGCTATTGACTTTATCAGAAATCAAATTGGCAAAATGGAAATTTACAAAGGTAAAAAATAAAAACGTTACCGCAAAATAGATAAATTTACTTGTATTACTTGGTTTGCTCATTTTTTGCGACCTTTACAAACTCGTTTTTGGGTATAACATTCACTCTAGACATAACAAAACCAAGTCCTGTCACATAAATCTTTATCTCTGTTCCGTTTTTTATTTCTGCTTGGGTTATCCCGTAAGATGCCACTGCATATTCATTTATTTTTTTGTCATTTGCTTTGAAAACACGCTCTAAAACACCATCCTCAGGTAATTTTCTAAAAACTTCTTCAGCTATTGATTGAGGATAAGTTATGTTTTCCTTGCCGATAGACGCTATAATAAGGCTGTTTTTTGGAACATCAACGCTCAAAACTGCACTATATTGAGTATCCTCAGGTATTTGAAAAGGCGCTGCCAAATCAACGTTTATAGTTTTTGCAGAACCGTATCTCAAAAAAGTCTTTTCTGCTATCACATAATCGGAACTTATAAGCCATCCGCCATTAATTTTTTCAAGGTGATAAACGCTGTTGGAAGTACTTTGTAAGCACCCTCTCTCATCAACCACGCCTGATTTTGAATTTGTGCTTGCAAGTGCGCTTTCGCTGACTTGTGCAACTGCACGGTTACCTTGGATTTCTATATTTTTAATATCCATTTTGTATTTTATATCAGGATAACTCACCCAAGTTTTTTTAATCAAATCAAAATAAACTTCTTTATTAATCCCGTCCGCGTTTGAATAATTATCTGTGTACAAGGATTTTAACCCCTCTAGATTGTAAGTATTTGCATATTTGAGATGCGCACAAAGTGTGTTTTTAACTTCTGTTTGAGAATTAGAAAACGCGGGTTGCTGTTGAGGTGTTTCAAAAAAGCCTTTTTTTGTCAGCAGTGCAATGTTTTCTTCACCGGCATAACTTTTGGGGCATAAAACCAGCATGGCAGTTAAAACTATTATTAATTTTTTCATAAGTTGTAAATTCCTTGTTGTTAGTTGTTATCTTTGTATTTGAACCACAAAGCCATATCCAATAAAACCAGCAAACCGTTGGCAACATAAAGCCAGATTACATAATCAAAACTATAGATGATTTTATGGATTATGCCGAAAACATATCCGAGCAGAATTAAAAATAAGAACAGAAAACTTTTGCCTTTGACCGATTTGGTCTGATAAGTCTTGATAACGGCAACCGGCCAGCTTACGCCAAAGCAGATTAACATTAAAATCTCATAATAACTAAATTTCGGGTGACTTAATAAATGGAACATTGTTTTCAACTCTCTTTCTGGGCGCACTGTACAAATTCTATATTTAAAATTTTTGCCCAGTCTCAAAAGAAATTATACTTTAAATCCTTAAATTAATTAATAGTGTATAAAGAGTAAATTTAAGACAACCATTACGATATGTAAAATATTTTTGCTCCCTCTAGCAAAAAAATCTATTACGAGGTTTAAAACACTCGTATTAGGAAGAGGGCATATATATGAACATTCAACGCATTGATTCAACGAACAACAATCAAAAAGTTAATTTTACATCACGCAGTGTATCAATCAAAACCAGAGATAAAATTTTTGCGCTTTGCGGTTCAGTATATAAATCCACCGCAGAACATCCTTCAAGTATGCTCCAGAATATGGAATCATTGTGCATGCTCCGTCCCTATATGCTTTTACCTGAACAAGCAGAAAAGTTAACTGCTAAAATTTCAAAAAACAAAGACATTCTTTTAAACGAAAAAGAGCAAGAAGAATTAAGCGAAATTCAACAACAAATACACTCAAATATTCGAGCACAACACGATATTCGGTCCTATGAAAACAAAAAGTCTGATAGAACAATAATTGAAGAATCGGGAATATACAAATGGTTTGAATCACGCATTGAAAAAGCAACCCCTATCACTCTAAATGCGTTCGAAAAAGCAATAAAAAAAATGAAAACAATCACCGCAAAATATGAAAAAGATATTGCAAAAGTCAAAGAAGACCTTGTATAGAAAATTTTCTAAATATCTATTCCTGACATCATGTTAATCAATGTCGCGATTGTATCGTCCATGTTTACGCTGTCAGCTGTTCTTTGCTGTAAAAACGCGTTGACTTCCGGCATCATCTGTATTGCAATATCAAGCCTTGGATTTGTGCCCTGCTGATACATACCAACGTCAATCAAATCTTTATTTTCTCTGTAAATAGCGAGTATTTTTCGCATTTTTGCAGCGGCATCCTGCTGTTCTCTGGTAGTAATCGCGGTTGCCAATCTGGAAATACTTCCCAAAATGTCTATCGCTGGATAATGGTTCATTTCGGCAACTTTTCTCGACAAGAAAATGTGCCCGTCAACAATCCCTCTGACTGTATCAACAACAGGGTCAGTAATGTCGTCGCCTTCCATCAATACGGTATAAAGAGCTGTTATTGAGCCTTTTTTTGTGTTCCCGGTTCTCTCAAGCGCCTTTTGAAGCCAAGAGAAAATTGACGGCGGATAACCCTTCATCGTAGGCGGTTCGCCGATTGACAATCCAACTTCACGTCCCGCCATAGCACAACGGGTTATTGTATCTGTCATTAAGAAAACTTTTTTGCCTTGATCACGGAAATGTTCTGCCACAGCGGTCGCTGCCAGCAAACATTTTTGTCTAATCAAAGGCGGTTGGTCGCCTGTAGAGCAAACCAAAACGGACTTTTTCATCCCCTCTTCACCGAGCGAATCTTCTATAAATTCTTTTACTTCTCTTCCACGTTCTCCAATTAATGCAACGACGTTCACGTCGGCATCTGAATTTCTTGCAATCATGCCGAGCATAGTACTTTTACCGACCCCAGAGCCTGCAAATAGCCCCATACGCTGACCTGCACCAAGCGTCAAAGTCGAATCAATCGCCCTCACACCTGTTGAAAACATTGTATTAATAATAGGACGTTCAAACGCGTCTGGCGGACTGCCCTCGATTGGAATCCATCGTGCGCCCATAGTGTCAAGCGGACGGCTGTCTATCGGCTCACCCATTGGGTTTATAACCCTGCCCAGCAAGAAATCACCGACAGGAATCAAAATCGGTTTGCCAGTGTTGTGAACCAAACTTCCCTGACCTATTCCAGCCCCGTCATATAATAACAGTAATTGAGCCGCATCGCCTTTAAAGGCAACAACTTCTGCCGGCTTTTTTTGACCGTCATAAGTTTCTATAAAACATAAATCTCCGATTTTCAAACCTGGCAATTTAACCTCAACGGTCAAACCCAACAACTTCGAAACAGAACCTTTATACTGGTACAAATCAGTCGAATTGATAACACGCTTAGCACGAGATTTCATATCAGATATTAAATTGTCGCAAGCGTCATCTATCATTAACCCCACCTTCACAGTCAGTTTAACATATTTTAATGAAAAGGGCAAAATTTGCAACATTCGAAATTGCCCTGATTATATATTTCAGAGTAGCATATGCGAACGACCTTGCGATGCTGAATCGAGTTCAGCACGACGTTTAAGCTTTATGCTTTCAGATAGCTACTGCGCTATTTTAAATCCGTACATAGGTTTTAAAACAACTTCGCACTTGTCGCTGATGTTCTCAAGCGATTCTTTGAGGTTATTCAAGGCAGCCGTTTCAGTTTTGCCAAACCCTACCAAATTTTTAATAAAGCAATTTGCAATATAAACATTATTTCTAGGACTTTTATAAATCATTGCTGGGTATTCTATCATAATGGCACCTCGCTTCTTGCTACTACTTTATTATTCGGCTTAAAGTTGAATTTGTCTATTTTTCTTGAAAAAAACCATCCATGTGCATTACAAATATGTGTCTAAAACCATGGTTTACAAACGTTTTGACGTTATATGTTTTGCACTGGAAGATACGGAAAAATTACATTTTTCTCGTATCTTCCATGATCTAGCTTCAAGTCGCCAAATACGGCTCCTCGCCGTCTTTCTCGACTTTCGCCTTTCCAAGGTCGGGTGCGGAAAAAATCTATTTCCCCAGGAAAACTGAATTTTCCGCACCCTCCTATTTTTTTGTGATAATATATCATTGAAAGAATTAATGAGGGATTATGAAAGTTAGCGTAAAAGTACCTGCCACAACGGCAAATTTCGGTTCAGGATTTGACTGCCTAGGCATGGCATTGCCTATATATAATGTAATATCAATCGAAGAAACCGTGCTTCCTGGCACAGGCGTAGAAATCAACGTCATTTCTGAAACAGACGACGATGATGATTTTGCGATTGAACACATTCCCAAAGATGAAAACAACATTATTTATAAAGCTGTAGAACTGCTTTACAACTCAATCGGACAAACTCCGAGCGAATTGAGAATTAATATAAAATCACAAATTCCGATTGCAAAAGGACTTGGAAGTTCAGCTTCTATCATTGTAGGCGGACTTTTGGCGGCAAACGAATTGCTTGGAAAACCTGCTGACGAAGCGGCGCTTCTTTCAATCGCAACAGAAGTCGAAGGACACCCTGACAATGTTACTCCTGCAATCATTGGCGGACTTGTTTTGACGTCTCTTGAAGATGACGGAAGTATTATTTATAGAAAATTACCTTGGCCTGAAGAATGGCATTTAACTTTATGTATCCCTGACTACGAACTTGCTACAGACATTTCACGTTCTGTTTTACCGAAAGAAGTTCCCATGAAGGATGCTACTTTCAACACAAGAAGAACAGCAATGTTCATTGAAGCTCTTCATACAAAAGACGCTGAATTGATGAAATTGGCGCTCCAAGACAGATTACACCAACCATACAGAACAAAACTTGTTCCAGGCTTGCAAGATATTATGGACAACTTAAAACACGAAGAAAACGTTATCGGCTGTGTTCTAAGCGGTGCCGGTCCTTCTATGTTAATCGTTTCTCAAAGAAATAATTTGGATAGAATTAAGTCAATCGTGAGCGATACTTGGTCTGATTATAACGTCAAATGCGACATAAGAACTCTTAAAGTCGAAGAAAAAGGCGCTCAAATTCTTGAATCAAGCCTTTCGTAGATTTTTCAGTCTGCAAATTGTTACAAACTATAATATAATTGATTTTTCACCTGCCTAAATATATAATAGGGTAATGAAAAAAAGTTGGTTAATAATATTAATAGTTTTACTTTGCGTATTTTTAGAGCGCATGATTTCCCTCAATACGGTACTTGACGATCGATTGGAACTCTTGAGCTACGACTGGAGAGCAAGAATAGCGACGGACAAAGGACCTTTCTCGGGCAAATTTAAAGCTGCAGATAAAAAAATAGTAATTGTTTCTATAGATGATTTTTCCAGAAAAGAAATATCCAAAAATCCTCAACTTAATCTAGGGTCATGGCCTTGGAGCCGAGATGTTTGGGCTGGAGTTGTTGATTTTATTGAAAAAGGCGAACCGAAAGCGGTGCTTTTCGATTTAGTGTTCAACGACTTAAACGAAAATTCTTGGAACGACAGAAGATTTGCTCAGGAATTGAGAAGATATGACAACGTGGTTTTAGGAACATCATTAAACGACCATGAATTCACAAAAGACATCGTAAACAGCGACTACTCGCCTACGCCACAGCCGCTTGATGTTCAAATCGATAACAAAAAGATAGACAAAGCAATAACATATTATTCGCACGCTCCCGTACACGATTTATATACGGCACAAACGACTATGGGCGTGGTTAACAAGGTTATGGATCCAGATGCTGTAATCAGAAGATCTCAACCGGTATTCAAATTGATTAACGACGGCGAGACTTTCTACATGCCTTCTTTGGCTTTTGCAGGATTCTTAAAATACATGGGCGAAGGCGACAAGATTACGATTAAAAACGGAGAAATCCATTATAAGAGCAGAGTAATACCTATCAATGACAAAGGCGAAACCAATATCGCATGGCACGGCAGCGGAAGAGATTACAAATATATTCCTTTCTCAAGATTGTTGCTGAGCGAAGACAATGACAAATACGTAAACCCTGAAGAATTTAAAGATAAAATAGTAATCATCGGCAGAACAGAAGCCGGCTCTGATATTCACGCAAGCTCAGTGAACAACTCGTATGCAGGCCCTGAATCAAACGCAACATCTTTAGACAACTACATGAACGATTCTTACACGCACGGCAAAATGGTCAGAAAATTGGTTACCCAGCTTCCTGCACCAATAGCGTTCTTCCTGACAGTATTCGGTTGTCTTTTGATAATTGGACTCGGCATGGTATCCAAAAATGCGCTGGTTGGCTTCATAAACAGCTTTGCGACAATTATTCTTTATATTCTGTTTAGCATTTGGATGTTTTCAAACCCAACAATCAGAATTTGGACACCGATTGTAATTCCTCTTTACTATTTATTGCTAACTTCGGGCATAGTATTTGCTTTCAAATTCCAAAAAGAATTGGCTAAAAAGGCGTCCGTTATGAACATGTTCGGAAAATTTGTTTCGCCGAAGGTTCTTACAACTCTTTTGAAAAATCAAGATAATTTGGAATTGAGAAACACAAAAAAACGCATAACGATGCTATTTTGCGACGTGAAAGATTTTACAACTTTATCTGAAAAATGTAACCCTGAACAGCTGATGGATAATTTGAACGAATTGTTTAACGAGATTGTTGATGTTATTTTCGAGAACAACGGAACGGTTGATAAATTCATCGGCGACTGCATCATGGCTTACTGGGGAGACCCGATAGCGTCTGAAGACGATGCTTATATGGCTGTTAAAACAGCACTTGAAATCAAGAGAAAAGTTAACGAATTAAAAATAATCAACGCAAGAGAAGACAAAATAATTTTCGACGTAAAAATCGGTATTAACACGGGCGAAGCTCTTTTGGGGCTTGCAGGTTCAGAAAAAATCATGAGTTACACGGTAATGGGCGACACGGTTAACACCGCAGCTCGACTTGAATCCGCTTGCTCAAAACTTCAACGTGATATTTTGATTTCTGATTACACTTACCAAGATGTTAAAGACAAAATTGTTGCCCTAGATGCAGGCAGAATAAAGCTCAAAGGCAAAGATAAAGAAGTAGAAGTTTACGAACCTATCGGCTTTGTTGAAGACCAACAAACCGATATCGAAGAAGAAGAAACTAAGGAAAATGAATAATTTTGCAGTTAATTTTGATTTTCTGACTTTGCACGCCTTTTTAGTGGAAAATACTGATTTTTTGCTCGGGGCAAGGTTTCAAAAAATCCAGCAACCGACAAGACAAGAGCTTATTTTTGGCGTAAGAAATCAGGGCGAAACTAAAAAACTTTACGTCAACATTCATCCGAATTTTTTCCACCTCTGCTTTATGTCCAAAGAAAACGAACAAAAACGTTTCATTGAAATCCCATCAAAGCCGCCTATGTTTTGTATGTTGCTTAGAAAATATTTGGAAGGCGCAAAAGTTGCAAAGATTTGCCAGCCTGAAAACGAACGGATTTTAGAGTTTTATTTTGAAACCTACAACGAGCTGTCTGAGAAAATTTATCTCTGTCTAGCGATTGAATTGATGGGCAAACACTCAAATGTTGTGCTGTACAACTTCGATACCAATATGATTATCGGTTGTGCGCATAACGTGGGGGCGGAAAAAAGCAGCGTGAGAGAGATTATCGGGGGGCTGCCTTACGCTTATCCTCCAAGAAAAACCAACACAATTATCTCAGGACTTTCAAGCCTTTTAAAACCTGATATTTCAGCCAACGAAACTATCGACAACTATTTCGCCCCAAGGCAAGAGGCGGAAAAAACAAGAGCGATGAAATCAAAACTTTCTTCTGTGGCGAAAGCGAAGCTGAAAAAAATAAACAATTCTTTTATAAAAATGCAAAAACAGACCACAAGTGTTGAAAAAGCCGATACTTACCGCAAAAAAGGCGATTTGATTATGGCTAATTTATACGATAACAAAGATTTTTCGCCCTCGATTGAAGTCACGGATTACGAAACCAATACCGCAGAACCTTCCATTTTAAAAATCACGCTTGACGAAACAAAAACACTAAAAGAAAACGCTAACCAGTTTTTTAAACTCTACACCAAGGCAAAAACCGCAAACGAAAAAACGGCAGAAATGCTCGAGAACTTGAAACTAGAAAAAGAGTATTTAGAACAGATTTTATACTCGCTTGAAAACGATCAAAGCATGGGTGATTTTTTAGAAATTGAAACCGAACTTGGCAACGGAAAAAAAGATGCAAAACAGAATAAAAAAGATTCTTCTGTAAGTCCGTGTCTCAACGTTAAAATCAAAAACTTTAACGTTTACATCGGTAAAAACAACAAACAAAACGATTATATCGTGTCCAAACTCTCTCGTGACGAGGATATATGGTTTCACACACACAACTGTGCAGGCTCTCACGTACTTTTGAGAGTAGAATCAGGACAGGAAGTTACAGACGAAATAATTTTTGAATGCGCCAAACTCGCAAAAGAATATTCCAGCGCAAAACTTTCATCAAAAGTCGGCGTAATCTACACAAAAAGGAAATTCCTAAAAAAACCGCCTGCCGCAAACTTGGGCTATGTGATTTATAAAAACGAAAAAGAAATAATTATAGATTAGTTATACAGCCAACTTGTGCCGAAATAATCATGTGTTGTATTGCATTTGTTTTCCGAATGACAACAAGAGGTACTTCCCGTTGTATCATCTAGAAAAGGAACTATTTTGGCAGGAGTGCCGTAGTTGTAGTTGCTTGTGGTTCCATCAAAATCAAGCATAAAAAAAGCAAACCTATCTTTGCCATATTGGTTTGGCTTTTTAAAACCATTTGTATCAACAAAAAAATATGTTTCAGCTGTCGTAGGCGTCACACGACTAGCCCAAGACATGCCAGACGCATCTATAAACGAATAATTAGTGCTAGTAGTTGCATGCCAAGGTGCATAAACTTCTCCATCGCTATTCCAGCAATCAAAACAATTTGAATCAGTACACTTTTTTGCAACTTTAAACTGATCCATAAAAACAAGCCAATTTGACCGAATACTCGGATCCTCACCTGCTGGTACAAAATTGAATAAACCTTGCGCATTTGCGCTTAAAACTGCCTGTGAAGCAGATGCGTAAGCCGTCTTGTAGGCTACTTTAAAAATCTTATCTTGTACATTGTTCATCAAAGTTGGAATAGTCATTTCTGCTACAATTCCAATAATTCCGAGCGTGATTAAAACTTCAGCAAGAGTGAAGGCAAACCTAACGCTTCGCCTTGAATTTATTTCAGGGTCGCATGGTCGCTCAATATTGCGATCCTGAATCGAGTTCAGGACGACGTGATTTTCGCCTGTTCTGTTCAACAGTTTATTCCTTCATTTTAAGAATTAACTAAAATACTCTCGAACCAGTTTCTCAATTTTCTCAGAAGATTTGCCGTCACCATATGGGTTTTGGGCCTTTAATCTGCTTTGAGATTTTTCGCTGCTCAAAACTTTTTCGCTCTCGGACAAAATTTTGTCGTAATCAGCACCTACAAGAATCGAAACGCCTGCTTCAACACCTTCTTGACGCTCAGTTTCGTAGCGCATCACAAGTGTTGGACAACCGAACGACGGTGCTTCTTCTTGGATTCCACCAGAGTCGGTCAAAATAAGTTTTGCGTTTTTCATCAGGTACACCAAATACGGATAATCAAGCGGTGTCAAAAGATGAATATTTTTAAATTTTTCTAATCTATCATGGATTTTGTTTTTAACATTCGGGTTTGGATGGACCGGTAACACGAATGTGTGGTCGGCATGCTTTTCTGCAAGAAGAGAAATCGCATCAATAATTCTGTCGATTCTTTCTCCGTGGTTTTCACGTCTATGAGCGGTTATCAATACCAACTTGTCGTCAATTTCGATTGATTTTTCGTTAAAGAATTTTTTAGCGTTTCCGATAACTTCGTCTGAAAGACAAAATAGCGCGTCTATAACAGTGTTTCCGACTACGGTGATTTTCTTTTCATCAATATTTTCTTTCAAAAGAGCCTTTTTGTTTGCTTCAGTCGGTGCAAAGTGCAATTGAGCAACGCGACTTGTCATTTGTCTCATAGCTTCTTCCGGGAACGGCTCAAACATGTCATAAGAGCGAAGGCCGGCTTCCACGTGGAACACAGGTACTTTATGATAGAAACTGACCAAAGAGCCTGTTAGAACTGTTATGGTATCGCCCTGAACGACTGTTGCATCGATTTCGTTTTCATCGAAAATCTTATCCAACGAAGTCAAAATTCTTGATTGAACACTCGCAAGCGTTTGGTTTTCTCTCATGCAGTCGAGATTTATGTCTGCCTTCAAGCCAAAATAAGAAAGTGTCTGATTAGACAATTCTCTTTGCTGCTCAGTGTTGCAGATAATAACATTGTACAGCTCAGGATATTTTTTCAACTCCAAAATAACCGGAGCAAGTTTAATTACTTCAGGTCGTGTGCCAAATACGAATAAAATATTTTTCTTCATAGAAATTATTATATAATAAATAATTTTTTCTGTTCATTTTTTTGATTTTTTACTTCAATTCATGGCGAAATTGCTTTATGCTATAATGAAAGGATGAATAAAAACTTTAAATCAGGATTTGTAGCAATAATCGGTCGACCTAATGTAGGTAAATCAACTCTTTTGAACCAAATTTTGGGGCAGAAAATTGTTATTACAACCGACAAAGCGCAAACAACAAGAAAAAGAATAAAAGGTATTTTGACCACAGCTGAGGGTCAAATAGTGTTTATAGACACGCCCGGCGTGCACAAACCGCTCAACAAGTTCGGCGAATTTTTGTTAGACGAAGCGAAAGTTTCTGTTCCTGACGCTGATTTGGTTATATTTTTAGTTGACGGCTCAGACCCAGCAGGCAGAGGCGACAACTGGATTGTAGAAAACATTTTAAACAAATGCCAATCACCGATTTTGCTTGTTCTAAACAAACTGGATAAAGTTAAAAACCCTTTAAAAATCGAAGAAAATCTTTTGACTTATAAAACTTTGTTCGAAAAAAATATTCCAACGGTAAAAATTTCCGCTCTAACCGGCAGAAATAAAGATACCTTGATCGAAAACATTATGAAAAAACTGCCAGAAGGCGTGGCGCTTTACCCTGAAGATGTCGTAACCGAAGAAACCATGAGAGAAGTTGCAAGTGAAATCGTCAGAGAAAAGATTTTAATCAACACAAAAGAAGAAATTCCTCACTCGGTTGCAGTTTTGATTGAAAAATATGAAGAAAACGAAAAAATCGACAGAATTTATGCCTCTATTTATTGCGAAACAAAAAGCCAAAAAGGTATTTTAATAGGCAAAGGCGGTTCACTTCTCAAAACAATAGGAACTCAGGCAAGAATTGAACTTGAAGGCGTTGTTGAGAAAAAAGTTTACCTTGAATTAAACGTCAAAATCGAAAAAGATTGGCGCAAAAACAACAAATCACTCAAAGCATTCGGATACGAAAGCTAAAAAGCGCGCAACAATTGGCCGCCTTTTACTGCTCCCTTTTGCATCTACTAGGACTTACCTATTCCGAAAAACTCTTGTGCTAAGAAAATTCCGCCGTATGCTAAAAGTCCTGCGCCGCAGAATTTAGAGAAAATATTCTTTCCGCCTCTTTTACCGAGAAGCGAACCTACTGCCAAGCCGAAAGGAATAACATCGCCTATAACCTTTGTGGCAGAGCCGCTGAGGTAGCCGTGAATTCCTGTAAAAAATCCTGATAAATTTTCGTCCAAATAATATTTAAAGATGCCTTTTTTAACATGCGCCTTAACCGCACTAGGGCTATCCATTTTCAAATCTTCCATATAATGATCAGCAAGCTGCTCTGCCTTGTGATTTTTTTCATGGGCATGCGACTCGATTTTGCCAGCAACATGCGCATCGTAACCGATTAATCCTAATCCTATGACCCCAACGGTTTTTGTTAAAACATTTGAAATGCTCATGATACGCTTACTACCTTATTTTGCTGATTTTGATTTATCTTTTACTATTACTTTTACATTATCTTTTTCTTTGACTTCGAACTCTTTTTGAGTTGTATTAGATGACATCTTTAACAAAATGTTAGATGCCTTCAAAGAATCTTGTCCATAGCCTGTATTTTGCTGTTGAACACCCTTTAGAATCCCTACTGTTGTATCGTTACCTGTTGCCACTCTGGATTCTAACGCAGCCATTCCGATGAATTTTACTGCTTGAGAAGGGTCTTGAATCATTTTATTAACGAGTGCGTTCATTGCTGGATCGTCTTTTCTGCTTTCGTCTTCTTGAAGTCTTGCTAAAACTTCTTTTGCGCCCATTAATCTAACTTCTTTATCTTGGCTGTTTAAATAACTTTCTAAATTTTTAATATAATCATCTGTGAGTTGAACTATTTCGCGCTTTTCAGTTTTTTTAGCCGTTGCAACTGGAGGAGGCGTTTGAGTCGGTTGCGCAAGATTTTGAGTATAATAATTCGGCGGGTAAGCCGGATTCGGATTTGTTGTATAATTTGTCGCATTTACATTTGATGCAGGAAGTGAAGCACCTGGAGCTGCAACTGATGGATTGAATATTTGAATGTTCACTCCCGAATAGTTGGGAACTTGAACGCTTTGAGGTTGTGTCTGACCTACTTGTCCTGCCATATCTACCATAAAAATACCTTTCACTAACTTATATTAATAAAGTCTAAAACCATGTAATAATTGCCTTTTTTAGGTTTTTTTTAAGAAATGTAACGACGTTGTGAGGGGGAAATAGATAAAAAATTAAAGCGATATTCTCTTGCTCTTTACCTTTTAACTTTTCCCTTTATAATAAACCTATGGAAGAATTGATTGATGATGAAATTAAAGAAGCACTAAAACATTTTTGCAAAAATTGTTCTAAATGCAATGGCCATTTTTTAACCTCGATTTGGGACAAAATGCCTGAAGGTTGCGGTCTTGAAGGCTGGCTATTCCAACAGCGCGAAAAAGAAAAACAAAAAATAAGAAGAAAAAAAGAAGAATTGCTCGATTTGGAAGTTTTATTGAAAGAATCTCCGCAAAACGAAGAAAAAATTAAAATTGCGATGGCAGAAATCAAAAATTTTATTGAAATTTACTCAAAATATGGCTCTTGGGATTGGTAAAAATCAAAAAGGTTAAACAATTCCGAAATCCTTTATTCTTAAAGCTTAACCGCCTAAACCCCAGCTTTTTAGATTTGTGTAATTTTCTTGCATTAAATTGTGTTCATGATACAATAATAATATAGAATTTGGGGGTATTGAAATTGAGTCAGCAAAATATTTTTAGCGATGGTCAAATCGTTCCAGTTAATATTAGAGAAGAAATGAAACGTTCTTACATAGATTATGCGATGAGTGTAATTGTAGGTCGTGCGCTTCCTGACGTTAGAGACGGTCTAAAGCCTGTTCACAGAAGAATTGTTTTCGCGATGAACGAACTTGGCATGACGTCTGACAAACCTTTTAAAAAATCAGCTCGTATCGTTGGTGAAGTGTTGGGTAAGTACCACCCTCACGGTGATACTGCGGTTTACGATTCATTAGTACGTATGGCTCAAGATTTCTCAACCAGATATCAAACAATCGACGGCCACGGGAACTTCGGCTCAGTTGATGGAGACTCAGCAGCTGCGATGCGTTATACGGAAGCTAGAATGCACAAAATCACAGCTTCAATGGTTGCCGATATTGATTGCGAAACAGTTAATTTCGTTCCCAACTTTGACGGTTCATTAGAAGAACCATCTGTTTTACCTGTTAGATTGCCTATGCTTTTGCTAAACGGTGTAACCGGTATTGCTGTTGGTATGGCGACTAACATCCCTCCACACAACCTTTGCGAAGTAGTTGACGGAACAGTTGCACTAATCGACAACCCTGATATTACAATCGATGAATTGATGGAACACATTAAAGGACCTGATTTCCCTACAGCGGCGACAATTATCGGGCTTAGCGAAATCAAACAAGCTTACAGAACCGGTCGTGGTTCAATAAAAATGTCTGCTGTTGCAAACTTTGAAGAACTTGCAGGCGGCGGCGGTCGTATGAGCAGAACAGCAATTGTTATCACAGAACTTCCATTCCAAGTTAACAAAGCTATGCTTATCGAAAAAATTGCTGAATTAGTTAAAGACCAAAAATTGACAGGGATTTCTGATTTAAGAGATGAATCTGACAGAGACGGTATGCGTGTTGTTATCGAATTGAAACGTGACGCGAAACCTGACGTTGTTAAAAATAATTTGTTCAAACAAACTCAACTTGCTACATCTTTCGGGGTGAACATGATTGCGCTTGTTGGCGTACAACCT
>Ga0302215_10001081_pt1 | contig 19885 bp, 18 predicted proteins | sample II_Fen_N3_1_FD_194580 | JGI IMG/M metagenome (GOLD analysis project Ga0302215, IMG submission 194580) | Peat permafrost microbial communities from Stordalen Mire near Abisko, Sweden - II_Fen_N3_1 | ecosystem: Environmental > Terrestrial > Soil > Wetlands > Permafrost | place: Sweden: Abisko...
TAAAAAAGAGGAGTTATTAATCGCGATGAAACAAAAGAAAATTATTTTAATACCGTATTATGTACAAGAAATAATGCAGCGAAATAGTTTACAATTAGCTGACTGTTTAGATCTTGTAAAAATCAGACGAGTAATTTCTGTTCAGGATATAGCTGGATTTATTGCCTTACAAGGTTATAATAAGACAATATTCGGTATAGATATTATAGACGACCTATCGTTTACGTTGTCGAATAGCATCATCAAAGGAAACACGGAATTAAATGATTTTTTATGGAAAACATTAACACCGTTATCAATTGATGAATCTATTCAAAATGAACTAAAGGCTCGTTTATTTGAAAGTAGCGGTAAAATAGATCATTACAAAGAGCCGTTTGGTATTTACGACCTTACTCCAGAAGTGGGTGGCGTTGTTATTTACCCAGGGTATTTTACAACCAATGGTAATACAGAATTACAGAAAAACGTAATTGAGAAAGTTTTGAAACTATTGTATGTATATGGTGCATTTCACGAAGTAGCCAGTACGCCATTTTTCAATCAATACCTTAAGCTATTAAAAAACTAATAGCATAAGTTTATTTGTGCCCCAAAAGCAAATTTTTTTTCTTCCAACGTAAGGATTCATTAAAAATGAAATCACAATTGTTTAGTAATGCGAAGCGTGGTGGTGCTGGTTTTGCTGCAACTCCGCTTGATAATCTGGTATCCGGAATTCAAGACAATCTTAATAGTAACGGTCATACGTTTGTTTCGAAGTCAATGGCCGCTGGCGCCATGGCAATGGAGTCGATGGACCCCGTTATGGCTCAAGAAGTTGAGCGCAGCATCAGTGGTCTGAATACAGCCCTTGAAGGCATTGTTGCTCAGCATGGTGCTGGTTTTGCCAAGATGACTGAATCGCAACGCAATGCAGGTATTGTTGCTGCCGTTATTTCCGGCGACATCGGTACGTTCCTGCGTCAACCTATCGCTCGTTCCGTCGTCGCGAATGAATCGACTTCTTTCATTAGCCCGCAAGGTGGTGATTTCACTACTGATCGTCCGCGTGAAGCTCTTGAAGCGTATGACGAAAAAGAAAACAAGAACGCTATTGTTTACTCGGTTGCATACAACATGCAAGCCGCACGTCAAGATGAATTCGGCGAAGCTTTCTTCCCAACCATCGTTGTTACTCCGGACCAAGTCGGCTTCACCGTTTCGATTCGTCTGGTTTCTGTTTACAATGAAGTTCGTCGTCAAATCTCTGGTAATGTTGATAGCTTCAACAAGCGTAACATTATTCAAGCCGTTATTGATCCGACCATTCTGAAGAATGATCAGACCCGTATGGTTCCGGTTTATCGCGATGAGTCCAAAGCTCACTTCGTTGACACCGCTCTGGTTGCACCGCAAAACATTCTGTTGGAAGAAGAAGCCATTACCACGAGCCCGCTGGCTGTTGGTAAGAAATTCAGTCTGTTGGCGATTAGCCAAACTGATGCGCTGCTTGAAACTGGTCTGCAAGATACAACTGACTCCATCGATACGGCTATCGCTCTTAGCGGTCTGTATGTGAAGCTGGGTAATGGTTCGGGCGCTGAAGTTATCAAGTTCAACACGCTTCGTCTGCCGCTGGCTACGTTCACGTATTCGGTTCAAGGTAACTATCGTTTGATGCAACTGGCTTTCACGAGTTCCAGCCTGCTTATCAACGACAAGACCACCAACGTTAGCGGCGCTGCCTCTACGATTCTTGATCCTGTTGTTTCGGGTGAGTATTCTGTTCGTCTGGGCGTTTCGGTTTCTGGTTCGGTTAACTGTGAACTTGGCGATACGTCGGTGTTTGCTAGCGAAGTTGAAGTTGTTAGCATTACTGATAAGGATGGCAACCTGCTTGATCTGGCCGCTGGTGTTGGCAAGACTCTGCATGACTTGTTTGCTGGTGCTTCTGTTATTGGTTACGACCTTGATGCACGTCGTACGAACCTTAACCGTCGTATGCGTGGTCAGCTGCTTGATACCACGTTCTACAATCAAGTGTACGCTGTTCCGCTGCGTTCGCCTATCACTGTGCCGCGTCCTTTGACCATTGGTGATGCCAATGATTCGTCCGATCTGGCTGCTTTGATTACGGCTACGCATATTCGTACGTCGAATGCTGCTGTTGAAGAACTGCTGAAGGTTGAAGATTACCTGAGCGAATACGTCAATGCAAACGACAAGATGGGTACGACGACTCCTGAAATTCTGGGCGTTTCGCGTTTCCTGGTCAAGCCGTTCTTTGAATCGTTCACGCTTGATATCGGTACCGTTATTGATTCACTGAAGTCGCATGAGCGCGCTGCTGACATCCAAGCTGTTCTGGTTAACAAGCTGCGTGATCTGGTTTACCGCATGTATCGTGATTCCGGCTACAAGGCTGCTGCTGATGCGCTGGCTGGTGGCATGGCTCCTACGCCTACCGTCATCATCGGTACTGATCCGGTTATCTCGCGTTACCTGACGGTGACTGGTGATTTCCGTACGCTGGGTAATGACTTTAACGTTAAGATTGTTTCGACGTTGAATCAGAACATGGCTGGTAAGATCATCATGTCGTTTGGTGTGTTTGATGGTGGTATGGAAGGTGTTCCGAATCCGATGCACTTTGGTAACATGGCTTGGAAACCTGAACTTACTCTGGTTCTTCCGTTGCATCGCAATGGTGCAAACAGTAAGGAACTCACGGTTAGTCCGTCGTTCCTGCACGTTACGAACCTGCCGATCATGGCGTCGATCACTGTTGTTGGATTGACTGATGTCGTGAGCAAAAAGGTGGCAGTGAATTTCCATAGTGTTCCGTAAGTTGTAAGATAGCTATTGGGGCTAACAAAGCGCCTTAGCTTATCTTCTAGTTAAGGCGTAATCCTGTGCTGATTGGGAAACTGATCAGTGCAGGATTTATGCCGTTAAAAAATTAATCTAGATTTTTCTAGATATATATTACTAAATTGATATTAGTCCACTATTTTAAAACAAGGGAAAGAAAATGAATACACCAACTCAATCAACACTTGATTTAATTAAGCAATTAAAAGCTATTGAAAATAATACAAATATATCAGCAGTTGAATATCTTCATTCTGTATTAAAAGATGGAAGTATTTTTCATCCAAAAGATGAATGGGATGGCGTTAGTTGCGATATGCAACACGACGACATAATAAGCGCAGAAGGAACTGCCGTCGATGCGCTCATTACAAGTGAAGGTCAGTGTGTTTGGGAACAACACGATATTCTTAAACAGCACGGTTATGAAGTATTTCCAGGGGAAGTAGACGGATTCGGATGGCTCACGGGATGCATCAGAACCAAAAAAGGTATTCTCGTTTACGGTTAAGCATAAAAAAAAAGATCTAGCTTCAGATCTTTTTTTTTATTCTAAATAATTATAAACACATATTACTAAGGTGAGCAGTTAATTAGTTCTGTCTCATTTTGAAAAGTAGATGGGATGCGCAATACAATAAGCGCAGGCAATGGGATCGTAATATGATCGGATTAAATGAAATTCCAACACATTTTGGCGATGTATCAGTTGCACAAGTAGGACCCTATGATCGGAGAATTCATAGCAGTCCTATTGAGTATAAAGTTTCGTACATAAATAACTTACCAATGCCCATTACCATTGGTTTGAGATCTGGTTTAAAGTTTGCATTACCGCCACTGTTAAGTATGAGAGATTCAACCTTAGTAGTTAGAGTTGAAATACATATTAGTCATCTACTAAAAATAGATGTACAAAAACTATTAAGCGCAATTAATAACGAATCATCTGCTGAATTAAAAGTAATGCGAGAAGCATTTATAATTCAAATTAATGAAACGTATCATGGGGGCGTTAATCTAATTATTGATTATTCATTAGATGCAACGACACTTCGTAAATTTGGGGGAGTAATTTATTATCACGAATTAGATTGCATTATATCGCTAAAGGAATATGGTGAAACACCAGCACACCCTTATAGCGAAGAAGGTAGAAAATTACAGCTGTTAGATGTTAATTCAACTGATTGTACTGGAAATGATTTTTCGTATTCAGTAAAGCTCGTTGATAATTTTAATAAATATGGTCCTAGGTTTATAAATATCAATAGTAGTGTTTATAAAATCAATACTACGAAAGATAGTTCTAAAAAAGACGGAATATATATTACGTCAAATAAACCGTTTAGTGGTGATGTAGAGGCTACTGATGGAAATAAATCATTAGCTTACTATTCATTTGATTCAGAAGAAATTAAATTATACCTTTCTGCTGAAGAAGCCAATAGTTTAGGCGATTCTTTAATAAATAGGAAACAAAAAATAACGGAATTAGAACATACATCTTCAGTGCAAAGACTAGAACTACAACAAATTAAACATGAACATGAAATACAAATTCTCGAAAAAACTAAAGAAAAATTAGTGCTTGAAATGGAACGAGAAGCTCTAAAAGCAAAACTAGAAGAAATGCGAAGTGATTACGAAAACCGAATAAAGATGGAAAGGGAACAGCAAAAAGACCACTATGAAGAAAAATCATATAAACGAAAAGATAGTTCTGAATTATTACGTTGGATTCCAGCAATTATTACTGGGATATCTGCGATTGTTTTAGCTGTAGCTAAAAGTAAAAAGTAAAAAAATATACAGTTCAGGTATTCTATATGTTTGAAATGACTGTATAAATCTTTTTAACGTAAGAGGGAAGATGTATGGATGCATCACTCGCGGTTTTAGTTGACGCTGACACACCACGAACAAATAGTGTAATATGTAATGGGCTTGCAACTGAGCACATGAAGTATGCAGAATCTTACATCGATCAAGTTTTTAGATCAGCAGCAAAAGGATTTCCAGAAGGATTAACATACGCTGGATTTAAGCGATGTACTCCTCAAGAAGAATTTGCAATTCAAACAAAGAAAAAAGGCACCAGAAGAACATTCGATACAGCGAGATCGGATATTTACATGATGCAATATTTCTTTAAATATAAAGGAGTTGATTTAGAACCACGATTCCTATTTCTGCCATCAGTATCAGACGCAAACTGTATTACCCTTGGTGGCAGTAAGTTTAATATTGCACCAATTTTATCTGATCGAGTAATATCGGTAGGCGTAGCAAATATTTTTGTAAGACTATTGCGTGACAAGCTAACATTTGAACGCACTAGTTATCACTACATGATCGATTGTAAACGTGAGACTGTTCAGGTTTCATGGGCATCAATTTATCACAAGAACTCGAAGATGAAAAAGCTGAAAGCGACAGTTAAAGCAAATTGTTCGCTTATGCATTATCTCTTATGTAAATATGGTTTTACAGATACATTCCTAAAATTTGGAAATTGCAAACCGATTATTGGTGGCAATGAAATTAATAAGAATGTATATCCTGATGAGGATTGGGTAATTTGTAGCAGCACACAAGTTAAACCAAAAGGCTGTGGTCGCGGGTTTTATGAGCCATCACAAGTAAGGATTGCAATACGTAAAGAAGAACTAACGCCACTAGTTAAAAACATGCTAGGTGGTTTCTTTTACGTCGTCGATCATTTCTCATCAAGAATTCAGCCGTCGTTAGAATATGTAAACTCAAAACGTTTATGGATGATTCTGTTAGGACACATTATAGTTTCTGGCACTATTAATGAAGGTACATTGTATTCTGATATTGAAGATCATATCACATCTCTAGACGAATATCTGGATAGTTTGGTAATAAGTAAACTGAAAGATATTGGGGTACATGTTGATACGATTTATCAACTATTTGCATTAATCATTGAACATTTTAATAACTGGTTATTGGACGCCAGCGATAATGTTTCAAGTATGTACGATAAAGAATTAAATGTATTGTATTATGTTCTATATGAAATCAGTAGTGCGATATTTAAGCTTTATTTCAAACTTAAAGCTGCATCTAAGAAAGAATTAACTGTTAAAGAAATTACAGCAGCGATGAACGTGTCTCTTAGAACCGGATTAATATTCTCCATTACTAAAAGTCATCACGGCGAAGTTTCAACAGTTAGTAGTTCCGGCGATAATAAAGCATTCAAGATTACATCTATGCTTAGACCACAATCTGAATCTAGTCGTATTGGGGGACGCAAAGACAGAGCAGTAATTAATGATCCAACTCGAAGACTACATGTGAGTGTAGCAGAAATTGGGGGATATAGCAATCTTCCGAAATCAGCACCAGATGGACGTAGTAGAATTAATCCATGTGTTATGGTTGACTCAAAGGGTGTAGTTATGAGAAATCCAAAATTCATGCAATTGCTCGACGAAATCCAATCGATTATCAAGCGTTAGACCTGTATGTCTGTGTTCTAGATAAATATGGCCATATATCACAAAGCAGTAAAAGAAAGAGCAGTAAACTCGAGAGTTTAAATACGTATAGACTTTCGATAAGCTGTGTTTAATAAATGTTGTCACATAGGCCTATGTGGCGATCTAAACAAGGAAAGAAATATATGTATCAACCATTTCAACAACAAGCGGTGCTACCATTTTCTTGTGATCAGTTTCAAAATCAGTTTTTGAATATAACACTGAATAACCCTCCATACGTTCCGCAGTATCAGGGGCTACCGCAGATTCAACAAATAGCACCAGTTGTGGCGGCAGCAGCAGCACTGGAGATTCAACAGAACGCACAAAAGAATCAATTACGTGTCTTCATGTTTAATCAGTATTCGCAAAATAATTTTGCAAATCAAGATTTTGATGCACTGGTAACAGTTACTCTTGATTACATTACGATGGAACTAATGAACCATCGTTATCCTTCAGCAGAAATGGCTATGCAGGAAGCCGTTCCTTTCATCGTCGGATTGTTATGCGCAGTTAATGTTCAGATTTTCGAAGCACTGCAACAATATGTACAACCACAACTTACACAAGGTATTCGCAACGACATTGCTCAATTCCAACAAATTGCCAGTGCTGTTAAGAACATGCGAATGCAAATGAACAGTGGTATGAATGTACAGCAGCCATATCAACAACCAATGGCTGGTTTTAATGCAAGAGGAACAATGGCCCCAGTTGGTAATGGAAATACAGGATTATTCAGCGGTGGTCAAAGCATGAATACGTTTGGTCGAGCTAGCGATAGCACAGTTGGCTCAACTAAATACGGTAATGACACAGCTACTGTCGATGTATTACGGCAGCCATTTAATCCAAGGGGAGCTACGGTGACTACTAATGAAATACCCAATGTTATAGATAAGCCAATACGCAAACAAGTTTTGGCAGCAACAAGCGGTATTTCTTGGAAACCGTTGAAAGATGTTCAGTATCTCCCAGCATATAACCCAACAACTCACGAGCTTTATTATGTTGTCGATGGTGATAATAATATTCTTGAAATTACTTTGAAAGAAAGGGCTGTTCCACTTATGGATTTTGAACGACATTCACTATCTACTGTTTTTGGACCAGTGCCTAAAGGGGCTGATTTCTCAAATGCAAAAGAAGTCTTTGCGAATATTAGTGAAGGCATTCGTAAAATTAATAATGCTGTTGAAATTATTAATGCCGATGAACACGACGAACATTCAGATGTTCCTGAAGTAACTACTTATATCCAAAAAGAAGTAATTGCAGAAACATCGTTACAAGTAGCATGGCTTTATGGTTCACTTAGTCGACTGCAAGCACCGGCTGAAATACCAGACGTTTATCGTTGCTATGCACGTATTGCAGAACCAATTATCACAAACGTCGATGAAAATAGCCACGTGATTAATTTTGCTTCAGCGAAGACGTTTATTGAACTTCGTGAAAAGATAGATTCGTCGATTGATGAGATTAGTTCTGAGCTTTGGGGTGCATGCAACATTAAGATGACCAAGCTTATTAATCGCATTATAAAACAAAATCTAGCTATTCCGAAACTGTCTATCGGTTCATTTGTATCAGATATTCAAGACCTAATCGAATATTTGGGAACGAAGTTTGGTCAGACAATTCAAGATGCTTTTTTACGTCATCAACGTGATCACATTGCAGCCACATTTCAGTTAATGTATCCAGAAAGTGCTGCAATAATGACTGCTGATTTTCTGGAAGAACGGCAGTTTGTAAACACGCCTAACATTACGTATCTTGCAAGTGTTTATAGCCTTACGTATTTGAACTGTACATCGCACGAACTAAACGTTGAACTTGCTAAAGAAACAGCAGCTGCCGTTATGGAGTCCGAACTGCCAATTGTTTATAGCATGTTGAAAGGTTTGTTTGTTGATGTTGAAAACCATACTGAGCACAGTTATTTCGATCGTCATTTGGTTCGCACTACAGACGGTCGTGTTATTGAAGCTAGTCGTGGAGCACTCAATTGTGATGTATATTTGCTGACACTGGTTCGTTAAAGAAATGCGTCATAAGGCCAGATAAACCGTAATTGGTTTATCTGGCTTTTATGATTGCTTCTTTTTTTTTATTCTACAGGAACAACTTCATCTGGCTTTTTATCATCAGGCTTTACTTCTTCTGGTTCTGATGAAGCCGGTACTTCTGGCTCACTACCTGTTTCTTCAGGAAGATCTAAGTTTGGAGCGGCTGGTAAACCAAAATCATCGCCTCCATCACCACCAAAATCATCACCACCTGTGTCACCAGAGCTACCATCTGTTGATGAACTAGACGTTGTTTCTTCTGGAACACCGCCAATGCTATTCATTACAGTATTGCTAGCATCTTTGACTTCTTTTAAACCAACCATAAATGAAGTTAAAGCTTTAGTTAGATTTTCAATATGAGATTGCTGTTGTTTATAAACATCGACAACAGGTTTACCTTCATGATCGAGAATTGTCAGTTCAGCTAATTCAGGCATGACTCCGTTTTCAGACATCCATGAACGTAAGTAGTATGCCTTCAATACTTCCTTAATGGTATTTACTTGATTAGCAACATCGCCACCAGTATCAGATGTAAAGAATTTATCACTAATAACAGCATCAAGACAAGTATCCAGTGCTTTGCTGTAAATTTCTAGAGCAGCCATCTGGTTTTCTAATGTAACTGAATTTGGTTTTGGTAATGATACTTCAAAATTCATGATAAATTGATTAAGAATATTATTAATTACATACGTCTTTTCTTGTTCTGTTTTGACTTTAACTTCATCAGAAGCAGAACCAGCATTAATATTCTCAATTACCTTCTTACCATCATCAGTTAATTCGAGATTTAACTTATCAAAGTTATCGACAAGAACAGCCCTTAATTCATTCAAAACCTTCTCTGAATGCATAATGCATTTACGCATATGGTTACTTAATTGTGGTGTAAATTGTTCTTGTGTTTGAACAACACGTTTTGATAACAAAACATTATTAGCAACGATACTAGTTGCAAATTCAGCTTGGAAACTTGCATCAACTGTTTCAGGACTAAGTCCAACAGCCATAATAGATTTCTTACGTAAGTTTTCTTCTAACTCATTATCTGGTTTAATATAATTAGAATTTTTCTCACCGAAATCAATTGCTACGTCAGGAATACCTGGATGACCTTCAAATGTAAATTCAAATCCTGATTTCTGTAACCAATCAGTTAGATCAGTCGGACTGTTCATACCTAATGGAAAATATTGTTGTCTAGAACGCACAATTTCATGCATTGCTATTTCAATAGTCTTTTGTGGATTAGGATCTGATTCGTCCAGTTTCAACTTAACTTCAGTTCTACCAATAGAATTCTTAAGTGATGACATTACATTCGCAAACAAAATCATTGAACGTAAGCTATTAAGAATCTTCATTTCATCCAATATTGATTTACCTAAGCCATCGTCAGTATATTTAAAAGCCATATACGTCATTAGTTCAATAGGAATAAACAATAATTGAGTATGTTGTTTAGCTAAAGTTCTTGAAAGCATTATCCGATACACTTCTTCGTTTTTAGCCAGTGCCACGCCATTACCATAAACACCATTCCGAAGTCTTGCCAGAATATCTTGTTCAACCATATCACCATAAACTTTAGTAACATAGTTCATGTGATCTTTATCGCTAACGTTAAAGCCCGACATCTGTTGTTTAACACGAGTTAACATGGCCGATGGAAAACTACCATTAGAATTCAAACGTGATGATAACTGTTGATAATAATCAGAATCAGCAGCTTTCGCAACAGGGTTGCCATCAACATCAATTAAAACAAAGAATCCAATTTGTTCTTCAACACAACCAGGAACATAAACAGGAATAACAGATTCAGTTGGTAAATGCAATACCAATGGATTACCAACAGTATTACGATTTAATTGTTCTTGTGTTTTTAGAGAACTAATTGGTTTAAAATTAACGTTACGTTCTTTATAAACTAAACCTGTCATTTCTCTATCAGTGAGTTTAGTGTGAATCGATTCCAAAGCTCGAGTAGAAATCATTCCTTTAATGCGGTCTTCACGAATCTTTTGATTAATCTTTGGAACTTTTAAAAGATTTGGGTTATCACAAACCGATAGATATGTTTCACTCCAACCGCCAGCAGGCATTTGGTTTTGACCTTCAAAAGTAATTTTGCCTGTAACCGTTTTATCTGGTATAAATGAATTAAAAGACTCTAAAGAAATTCCATGATAATCGTCATTTTTTGTTTCTTGTTTAATAACTGGACCAAGTAAGCCAATTGATTTAATTGTGCCATCAGTATTAACAGACGACGACAATGCTTCTAATGTGATTTTACCATTTCCATTAATCATTTCATCAATGGAGTTTTCAGGAATGACAGCAACAGGATAACTACCTGTTTCAAATAGCATATCCCTTAACATTTTTGGCAACAGTGGCTTTATTTTATAGTCCTGCTCAAAATATCTTTTGACAATAGCAATCAAGGACGCACCAATATCTGGGGCAATGATTCCTTCTGAAACTGCATATGTTAATTCTGTTGTTACCATGTCTTTTGGTGACAGAATAGAACTAACAAGAATTTGTGCAGACAACTCCATATCGGGAAGTGTTTGCAATACTGTTCTTGCATCTGATATATTTTGAGCTAAATGTTCTGAAGTATTCTTAAAAGCAAAAGTGTTAGGTTCACTAATTCGACGATTGCCGTTACCATCATACATCGGCGGAATAGGCGCAGCAACTAATTTCGATAATGCAGTTGCCATTCCAGCGGAATTGTTGATTAACGATAGTACAGGGTACTTTTTACCACTATTAGCTATTTCAACAATTTTCTTGAAATTATCTGCGGCCATGATTTTATTTTCCTAAAAGACATTTTTTACTAAAATGACAAATTAAATGAGCGATTAAAGAAAGATACTACTATGTCAAATTTGTCTAACTATTACCAACTATACATTAATTCAGTAATAAAATTAGCTAGTACATTAGTTATTAAGTCTGCTGAAACTGCTGATGGATTAAATAGTTATGTTTTAGATTATTATGGTTCCGGTGCTTTGGATACACTTAATCCACATAGCTGGAAATATTACATGAATATATCGGGAGAATATCATCCTACTGATGCTGAAATGTATGTTGTATCATTAGATACACTAGAAAATATAAAATTTTCTAAAGAAATATTAAAAACCCATTTAGCTACGTACGATGGTTATAAATATGGAACACGACAATATAAAGAACTAGTAAATAGATATCCAGATCAAGAACTTTTGATTCGAGGCATTTTGTATCCAATCGACATTGATGTTGCAATTAATGCCAAAGACGGAACAATACTTATTTATCCAACAGAGTTAATTGAGTATAACGAATATAGTTTAATTACAAATTTACAGAATTGGATATACGGCTATAAAGAGCGTTGGGTAAATAAACAATTCGGCATTAGTGATAAACTGTATCCGGCAACTGCTTTAGGTATTATGTACTTGAACTTAGTTCCTGCAATTATTAATTTTCGCTTAGCTGCATGTAAAACAAATGAAGCTCATAGTTTTCATGTTCATCAATATTTAGCTAGTCATGGTTTTTTAAATACTTATCTTGATACCATGACTATTAAACAAGCATTATTTTTCTATAGAAATATAGCTTATATTGAAAGAAATTCTGGTAAAAAAGAAATCTTCAATTGGTTAATTGAACATGTAATGACTGAGCGTTCGTTACCAATAGCCGAATATGAAATGAGACATAATCTGGCGAATCAGCCAGATGAGTTATACCCAACATTAACATTTAATAAACAACCTATCAATTCAGCAGGTTCTGCTAATCCAAAAACTGTTTTTAGTTTAAATGAAGTATTGGATAAAGAAGATAGCTTAGCTAGAGATAATTTAGAATATAAGAATTTAGACATGCCTGTAATTAAATCAGCCATGGAAAATTCATTACACAATGTTCAAGAAACAAAAATGTTGGAATCATCAGTTATTGATTATACCAATAGTTCGCCATACAACATTGAAGATATTCTTTTAAATCATTGGCTATATCTTAGCAGCATCGATAAATATAAAGCTTATGTTTTAGTAACAAATCCAAAAACCGATGAGAAATTATCACTGTCGGCCAAAGATGCATATATTTTATATTTATATTGTTATTGTAAATCAATTGGAATTAAATTAGAACATATTCCAAACATGATTGCATATCGGGTTCAGCAAACTATTACACGAATAAACAATCATTCTACAATAGTTGATTTCGATATATTGTTAAAACTTGTTGATCAGAAAATTGTAAATAAAAGTATTATTGAATTTGCAGTATCAATGCAACCAAATATTGCAACAATAATATCTACCCAAGCTTTTTATAGCACTTGTACGCAGATTTACGACGCAGCCCAAATGCAACGAAGGCTTGTATCAACACAAGAACATTTTATAGCCAGAGGCATGGTGGCGAATGCTATTGATAGAATATATGCTGATGTAGTTTGTGATTTAGTTGATGGTGAAATGTTGTATCCAGATTGGTTCTTAGCTCGAACTTTAGATATCGAAGATTTAAGCAGAGATGAATTAGTGCTCTTATATTCTGATATTTTAAAACAATCAACTGGTTTGGCGGTAAACACAACTAGCTCATTAAAAACATTACAAAAAGCAATGGTGAACTTACTATCGCAATTAAGTAGCTACACCATTCAATTTGTTAGTGAGATTAATGACACCAATATAAAACAAACGGATTGGCCGTCTGTACGTGTAGGTACTGTGAAAGGTAATAATAATGCAGTTATTGATGTGCCAAATTTATTTGTAGACCTAATACATTATGACACAAATGTTAACTCGGCACTAAAAGTTGATCTAAGTAATGATAACGTAATAGGAACTATACGCACTAAAGATCTTATATCTGAGAAAATTTTATTTGATTTTTATGCAAAACTTGGTCATCCAGGAACTATTATTTTTGAAATTATGAATATTTCAAATATTCAAGTTAAACCAACAATTCCATTAGTAAAGAATTCAATGGATGTTATTCCAGTAATTGGAATAGACAAATACTTGTCATTAACTCAAGCACAACAACAAAATATGAAAGATGTATACAATTCATTTATTAGCGAACCGATGCCAGGAAACTCGCAAGAAGATTTGGATCAATTGGCAGCTAGTAGATATGTTGTAGATAGGTACGTCACACCCGACTATACGACCTAATTTTCATAAATAATGTGATTGCATATTGTAATTAATACTTTGTATGTTCAGGAGATTATCATCGAAAATATTTGCAGGACGATTTATTCGTCCGAACTTCAAACATGTTTATTGTTAGATCGCCCTTTTGTGTTATTGCCAAGCAGTACACTTAATGAAAAATTTAGCATACAAAACGGAATTCAACCTGATCCTTCTGTTATTCCAAGTGTAAAGTATTTTGCAATTGGTAATGGTGGACACAAAATGGTTGTTGGAGCTAACGGTCTTACTAAGACAGATCCAGTTCAACACCGAGGGACAGACGCTGCGCTTTATAGTCATCTGCCATTTATTCTTAGAGAAATAAGCAACGATATTGATGCGGTTGAACGTGCTAAATATGCATTGCGTAGAAAAGAAGTTCATAACGGAACAACTTACGTTGCGTATTATTTAAAACGTCTTCCGTTAACAGGTGTAGTTGTTGATATGGAATTTATTAACGTTACGAATGGCGTTCAAACCGTTAATGCTTTTGTTCCTAATGCATCGAATTTAAATCCAACACCTCCTGATTTATCGTCTACTGGAGTTAATGTTGTTACTGGTGATTACGTAGCTGCATCTGCTAAAGTAACAATTACGTTATCAGCTGCTGATGTTGCGGAACTATTGAATGTTTCCACAATCATTTACGGTGATCCTGGTTACGCTATTATTTCTGAAATCGGTTTGTGTTCAGGAGTAGATAAGGTTGTTCAATCGCCAGTAGATAATAATGCAATGATTAACTTTAATGAAGCAATTGCAGTTCAAGTTGCATCTTTCATTAATACAAATTTCCCGTTAGAATATACAAATGACGGATGCGTTATTAGTTTAGACATTGGTTCTTGTGAACCAAATTTATCATTATCACAGCAATAAAAATAACACCATAAGGATTATTAATGCTCACAATGCCTATAGGTGGATCAAACCAAATAGCTATTGTGGGCATTGATCCTGGTAGCACAACAACTGGTATATGTATTTTAATAATTGATTTAAATACTTTTGATATTTTGTCAACAATTGCATGGACAATAAATGGTTCTAAATTAGCAGGTAAAAACACCTGGAGTGAGGAACTCTATGGCAATCGATATAGTCGTGTTCAATCAATAGAATATGAATTATTACAAATATTCAATAATTATCAACCCACAATAATCGTTAGTGAGGCACCGTTTATAAATCAAAAATTCCCAGCAGCCGGCATTGCATTAACAGAAGTAATGTGCGCCATTAGGCGTGCTGTTATGAATTATGATTTATGGATAGAATTAAAAATAGTTCCACCTAGTTCTGTTAAAAATGGAATTAACGCTGTAGGTGGTGCTAATAAATACGCAATGAAAGAAAAATTAACATTGCTATTACCAATATTAAATTACTGTGGATTTGCTGATTTTGATTTACTTGATGAACACAGTATTGATGCTATAGCCGTAGCGTTTTATGGCTATCTTAATTATGTTAAAGGTATAAATGTTTAAAAAAGTTATTACTACAATCATTATTCTTTTAACAATCGCTGTAGTTCTCTTAGGTATGTTTAAGAGAACACCTATTCCATTTCTCCGAATTTTGTCATGAATAAAATAATCATTAATCACAATTTACTTAAAAAAGATTACGTCGACTATGTTAACGGCAAAATCTCTCCTCAATGTAAAAAGAAAACTGACATTAGACGAAGACTTGAAGATATAAGACTCGAGAAAGAATTAGCAGCTCAAAACAGCTCCTATCAATAAAAGGAAAAATCATGTTTGATTTGGCAACACTTAAAATTAAATTAATTATTGGCGCCATATGCTTAGTAATAATTGCTGGTCTTATTTATGGATGGAATGCCAAAAATAAAACGATTGATAAATTAAAGAAAGATGTAGTTGTTGAAAAAGTTATAAACGGTAGTCTTACTGATACTATAAAAACTGATAACATTGTTGATAAAGTTGATACAGATACTTCAATAAAAATAAATAATGATACAACTGAAATCAAAAATCAAGGAACTGATATCAGAGAAAAAATGAATGCTGATATTGCAAAAGTAGAAAAGAAATATTCAAATGCTAAGTCTTCTGATGTTTTAGTTATTCCTAAACAATCTCAAGATCCTGCTCTTACTCCTGTGTCAGATAGTATATTAAAAGATAATGAAACAAGTAAAATCATTATCGATGCTCTTTGGGAAACATATTGCTTAGGTAATGCAACTAATGCTAATTGTGTTGTAAATTAATTTAGAAGAGAACAAAATGAAAAAATTAAATATTGGAATTATAAGTATATTAATACTCGCATGTTTGTCTTTGGTTAGTTGTGCAACCGTTGAACCAAAGTACGTATATAAAACAGAAGTAATTTCACCGAAAGATGAATGGTTAATTGATTGTGAGTTAATAGAACCACCAAATAAAAATGAATACATGTTAGGTACAGTTAAAGATCGTGAAAAACTATTATCTAATTTCGCAAGTAAACTAATGAATAGCATTATTGTTTGTAATAAACGACTCGCCGATATTAGGGAGTGGAAAATTACTGCAAAAGAAGCTATTGATAAGTCTGCTAATAAACCATAATTGGGAGTTTAAAATGTTTGTAAATGTTACCCTAAAAGGTATATCCGATAACGATTCAATTGAACCAGCGTTGGCTACCTCAGAACCATTGCAACGTTTAGTACAACAACATAATAGGATAGCATTTACAATCGATCACATCGATGTTATAACTAAAGATTTTACTGGTGCACAATTAAAATCTGAATTAGAAAAACATAGTCCTGAAGTGTTGATTGGTTTATTAAACGAATATATATCCGTTACAAAAATTATCGTAAACGATAAAGTCGAACCTAATGTAGTCCAAGTTGAAGTGATTGATAAAAATCAAGAAGATGCTGGTTTGACTTTAACAAATAAGCATTATACACAATACGATAATGATGGTCTAAGAGCTAATGATAAAAAAGACATTAAAGTCTATCTCATTAAAACAATGATAAACATTGGTGCAGCTTCAGTATTGTTGTTATTGGGTGCAGCTCTTTATATTGCATGGGCAGCTAAAGAAATGCCTGATAATGAATTTATTAATATTTTACTAAAAGGTACCACTGAAATAGTAAAATTTATTTTTATGGCCAGCAAATAAAACGGAATCATTATGCGATTATTTAGATTAGCATTAGAAGAAAATAGTGATGGAAAATTCTTCAAAGAAATTGAATACGAATACTATTGCCGAATTACTGATCTAAGTCAATTAGATAACGCATCGTCTAAAGAAGCACACGAACAATGGGAAATCAAGATTCCTAAGGCTGACGATAATGCTGGTGAAGGCAGAATACGTGTCCGTAAAACAACTTTTGCTGATGGACGTATTGAATATGTTCAAACAACAAAATCTATTCTTAAAAAAGATAATGCTAGAATAGAAGTTCCTATCTTAACAACAGAAGATGGCTTTAAACAATTTATGATTTTAAGCAATGCCGGAATGATTAAAGATCGGTATTGTTTTAATTCTGGTGACTTTGTATTTGAAGTAGATATGTTTAAGAAACCAGATGGCAGTTATTGTGAATGGTGTAAAATTGATATTGAAGTACCTACAGCTGATACAGTAATTCCTGAATTACCAATTGTTGTTGAAAACCTAATTACAAATCAAAAATACAAACGAACTCCTGAAGAAATAGAATTATTGGATAAATTGTATGAAACAGAATTTCTTACTAAAAATCCATATCTAAGGGAGTAATAATGTACTCGTTCTATGAAGATGTGTATAAGCGAATAATGTTACTAAAAGATAATATTCCTGTTGCTGTTTTGAAAGAATTAAAAGGATATAATCTTATACGAGAAAACATTATTAATGAATTAAAAAATGATTTTACTTTTACACGAAAAGTTCAGAAATATAATATACGGCGTATTGTTGAGCGCGTTAGTTACACTATCTTTATCTGCACAGTTATATGGGCGCTATATATGATGTTAGGCCCACGTGCGCATGGCTAGAATCAATTAAAAAGTATTTACCCATACAAGTGTATTCCTAGACATTAGGAACGCTTGTATGGGTTTTATGACGCATTCCAGAATGTTTCAAACATATATAACAATATTGATATAAGTATCTAATTTGTCCATCAACAATTAAAGGGAATTGATTTAATGAAAACAAAACAACAGAAACAAAACGAAGCACTTGAACGTAAGCGTAAGTTCTTTTATGTTTACATTGAAAACTGGATTAAGGCACGTCCTGGATCAGAAGAAACTAAAAAAATTGTTTCTGAACACGGTACTGATTTTCTAGATAAATGGCAAAAACGTACAGAAGCTGAACTTGTCCGAGCAGCGGCTGAAGCTAAAGTAGATCGTTACGGAAATCCGTTCTAATTTTTTCAATACAATCTAAACAAGGAATTAAAAAATGTCATATCTTCGCATTGATAGTGAATCTATTTCCGTAGCAGATGCATTGGAGTTGTTTAATACTTACGGAAATCTAACTTATGTATTTGATAACAAAGATATCCTCGTTATGAATCGAAGCCATGGTGAATTTGTTAGTATTGGTGAAGTATCGTACATTCAAGTTTCACATGGCGAATATTCACCAGATGATGATGGTGATGGCGAGACATTCATGATGAACCAAACTCAATACTTCCCAGACAATAAAATTGGTGAAGCAATTGGTTGTTGGACTGCACGACTTTTGAGCGAGTTTCCAAACAGAGCATTTGGAGATTCTTACGATCTTAAAGATATCAAAATCATCAATTCAAAGAAACTGGTCTTCAGATCACATTATGATTATTGTGATGCGATGCTAGAAAAGTTTTGGCTTAAGGTTTTTCATAAAACTCCTGATGAAATGTGGTGTTCAGGAATCACTGGCTCACATGGAGATAAGTGTTATAGTTATAAAAGAGATTGGGAAGAAGCCGGTATTGAATTCCATCACGGCGTATTGCTTTTCTTATTGACATATACACAAGCACTTGGCGATACTCCAAAGCATGAATCGTGTCAGTGGGTTATTGATAACTATCCGCTTTATAAACCAATGATTGATGATGTTGAAAAAGAAATATTGAAAGAGAAATACGACATCATTTCTTGAGAAGGAAATTTCGTGGACTGGAAATATCGTAAGTTAGAAAATGAGTACGGTAAACCTCAGGTTTTTGATTATAGCTCATCTCCATCTATTAAGGTATGTGGGGGGTGTTATAAACACTATACTAATGTAGGTGATGGCATTACTTGTGGTGAATGCCGAGGGGAACAACAACCTGAAGACATAACCACATTCGTCGAAGAAACAAATGAGGATGGTTTTCCTCAGATGTATCAAGTTGATAGAGATACAAAAACACCAGTATGCCCACAATGTCATGCATTGGTATTGCCAAACAAAGGACAAGGGATGTGTTGTATATCATGTCAGCACGATGCAGATATTGAAGCTGAGCACGACAGACATCAAGATGACGGTATTGATTTATCGTAAAATAACGGCATAAATACTAGTCTGGGATTTCCCAGACTAGTATGTCTTTTTTTTTTACTTCATTGGTAGCATGTCAATTGGAGGATTCTTAATATCACAAATTACTCCACCAAATATAGCAAACTGTGGCTGATATTTAAACAAAATCCATCTCGGGTACTTCTGAGAATAAACAAAATTCTTAGGACTTTGACCTGGATTGATGTATTCTGTTTTACCGAACCAAATATCAGGTGTTTCTGATTTCTTTTGCGCTCTTTGTGGATACCCTAAGCCTGCATTATAAGCTTTAAGAGCAGCTCCAAATTGCTCACAAACATTTACACCTTTTACTCGTTTTCGATTCCAATCCATAAATCTTATTTGAGCACGAATAGCCCAAACAGGGTTATATGGATTAGCTGGACCTAGTTCAGGATATGAGCGTACAATTTGTTCTACCGTACCTTTCATAAATTGAGTTAGACCCATGCCGCCATCGGAAGCTGTTACTTTTTCATCTCCACCAGATTCTTGTTTTATTTGTCCAAGAAACATAGCAACAGGGGCATTAATTCCATAGATGAATTGAGCTTCTCGTTTTACATCTGGAGCCCAACGGGATATTTTTTCATTACCAGTAAAAGCATTAGCAAATCCCATA
>Ga0302215_10001082_pt1 | contig 19880 bp, 21 predicted proteins | sample II_Fen_N3_1_FD_194580 | JGI IMG/M metagenome (GOLD analysis project Ga0302215, IMG submission 194580) | Peat permafrost microbial communities from Stordalen Mire near Abisko, Sweden - II_Fen_N3_1 | ecosystem: Environmental > Terrestrial > Soil > Wetlands > Permafrost | place: Sweden: Abisko...
ATGAAAGGAGACGAGCTTACCTTTAGAATTGTAGATAATCAAAAACCTCTTATCTTAGGAGAAAAAGATGATCAAGAATATAAATACGTAATCAGACCTCTTATCAACAACTAATCTCCAATATGATCAAAAAAAAATGATTTACTTTGATAGAGATGACATTAGTTATAATGGTAATATGAGTATTCATATTTATCATGAAACCTTTTTTCGAAAACAATAACAAAGATTACCTCTATATAGAAAGCTGTATAAACAAAGTATATGGTGACATGAATAATTTTATGTATGCATCCTCTACAAGCAAAGGACTAATGTCAGGGACTATAAGCATTTTTCCTGAACAATATATAATCAAGTTTAAAAATAGTAACCAATTCTGACTTGAATATAAAAAATCAGACGGAACTACAGGGTCCTATCTTGTAGATTCACTCACCTGACTCAAAGAATATTATTGTCGAAGTAATACATACACCAGTAAATTTAGTTGAGAATTATTTTCTCTAACTATAGACAAAAGTAGCTCAGCAACAAACGGAAATAGTCAATGATATGTGCTATCCGGAACAAGTGCTCCATTTACAGGAGGAGTATCTATGTATCTTTGTTATGGAACTACAGGTTGTAGAGAAGTAGCTAAGTTTGAGGTAGATACTAGAATACAAATGATCAAAAAAAGAAAATGCCTCACCATAAATAACGCAGTTGGACAATGTAACAATCGAGATCAATAATATATATATTTTTTTCTCTTAGCTATGACAGACAACCAAACTACTACCACACATAATGATGGACTGATTTTTTACGAAGTCATGGAATATCCTGTACCAAAACAGCGAAAATATTTTCTATGTGCAGATAAAGCAGAAACTGAGATAGAGGAGGAACTAGATGGTTCATCACGAGTCATCACCCAAAAAAATACAAAGGAATATTTACAATACATCAATAAATGGAGTCGATTATTTAGATCTATACCATTTATCAAAACTATATATTTATGTAATTCAATAACATTCAATAGTGTACATGAAGATTCAGATATTGATGTATTTATTGTAACCAAAGAGAAAGCATTACGACGTGCAAGATTCTGGAGTGTTTTTCTATTTCGAATACTATGACTCAAAAGAAGCGCAAATCATAAGAGACAAAAGTTCTGTTTGAGTTTTTATGTAACAGAAAATCATCAGAACCTCTATAATATATCATTAGACAAAACTGATATTTATCTCGCATATCGAATTGCTCATCTTGTACCTATATATGAGGAGATAGAGGGGAATTCCACTATATACAAAAACAACACACGAATACGTTGAATGTTGCCAAATATACCAGCAAAACAATCAATTTTCTTAGATATTCCATGTACTACAGGAAACAACAGATTCAAAAATATTTTACAATGACTACAAAAATGACGATGGGGGAATCTCATCGAATCTTGTATCAAAACACTTTGGTTACCAATCATAATTTATAAAATCAAAAAACTTGGACATCAATGACAAGACATAATTGTTAATAACTTTATGTTAAAATTTTATGCAGACAAAAGAAAAAAGATTGCACTTCTTTACAAAATAAGGAGAGACAAGGTACTAAGCACTAAATCTAAAGATAACTGATAGTTAGCATACATAAAAAAGATAGATAACCTTTGTATATCACAATCTTTTAAAAAGGAATTGTTTTTTTTCGTATTATTCATACACCTGAAATCGAACAGTTTTTTTACCACTTACTAAATAGCAGCTAGTAGGTACATGTGACTACGATTATATATCTTTTTTATTTCCTACCCATCACCAATATTATGAGAAATGTGAAAGCCGTATTTGATATCTGAAATGATACAATCAAAGCAATCGTAATTGGAAACGACGAATGAAAAGAAATAATTCTAGCAAAACAAATCGAAACAACGCAAGGAATGCGTAAAGGAAAAATTCTTGATTCAGAAGGATTTGCTAACACTATAAACAAAATACTAGAAACATTCGTTAAAAAGCTTTGAGGCGATTTCATAGACGAAACATTCGTCAGCATTTCTCATCCAGAAGCAATCATCAATAGAGTAGTAGAACAAAAGAGAATCATGAGAGAAGAAATCCAAGAAGAAGATGTTGATCACCTCTCAAAAGTAATTTCAGAAATTTCTCACAAAAACAATTACGAAACTATCAAGATAGTTCCTGTGCACCGAATCATCGATGAAACTAAAAAAGAAAAAGACCCTATCGGAATGAAAGGAAAAAAATTAGAACTTGTTGCTGATGTCTTTATGATTCCTAAGAATCTCTACAACGGTCTTATCGATTCATTTGAAAGAATCGGAGTAAAAATTTCAGACATCATACCAAACATTATCGCAGCTAGCGAAATCGCATTGGACTATGATCAAAAAGACCTATGAACAATTCTTATTGATATAGGAAAAAATCAAACCACATACGTTATCTACGAAGATGGATATACAATTGGTCATGGAGTTATACCTATAGGATGAGAAGACGTTACAAAAGATATCTCAATCGGAATGCAAATTGATATCAAGGAAGCAGAAAATATTAAGAAAACACATGGGTCTGCAACCATCTACAAAGAGCAAATTCCAAACGATAGTCAGATAGATAACTTATTCTTATCAGACATTATAAACGCAAGATATGAAGAAATTTTCAACAAAATAAACAAACATTTGAAATTTCTCGATAAAGAAGGAAGACTCGCAGGAGGAATTGTTCTTATCGGTGGAGGAGCAAAGATGGCTAATACAGACCTTCTTGCTAAAGATATCTTTAAGTTAGCAACCTTCTATGGTAAAGATAACTTCTTGAATCTCGGAGATATTTCATCAAACGTTTTGTTCACAAATGTATTAGGAGCTTATATTCGATCCAATAAATATACAGAAGGAAGAAAAAGTTCATTCAAGTTTAACTTCAACTTTGATTTTGTAGAAAGTATAACAAAATTCTTCAAAAATCTATTCTAAACAAAAAAGGTAAATACCAAACATGTACTAATTATTCGTTTTTAATTATTAATTTAAAAGAATGGTTATTCAAGAAATCAATCCAGAATTTATCCCAGGAGCTAAAATTAAAATTATAGGAATAGGTGGTTGTGGAAACAAAGCCTTAGATAGAATGATTACAGAAGGACTTGAAGGAGTTGGATTTGTAGCTATCAATACAGATGCTCAGGATCTTGCAAGTAGTCTTGCAGATACTAAAGTAAATATTGGACTAAACCTTACTAAAGGTCTAGGAGCTGGAGCTAATCCAGAAATTGGAAGAAAATCAGCTGAAGAAAGTGAAATGGAAATCAAAGCTATTCTTCAAGATACAGATATGATCTTCATCACATCTGGAATGGGAGGAGGTACAGGTACTGGAGCAGCTCCAGTTATCGCCAACATAGCAAAATCTATGGGAATTCTTACTGTAGGTATCATAACTAAACCATTTAGTTTTGAAGGTAAAAAGAGAGAATCTAATGCAGAAGAAGGACTCAAGAAGATGAAAGAATCTGTAGATACACTTATCATCATTCCAAATGACAAAATTTTCAACGTAATAGATAAAAAAACTACATTCAAACAAGCATTCACTATGATCGACAAGATTTTGTTCTTGGGTGTTCAAGGAATCTCAGATTTGATCGTAAAACCAGGTGATATCAATATCGATTTTGCAGATATCAAGGCAGTTATGACTGATTCTGGAAACGCATTGCTTGGTATTGGATACGGAGCAGGTGAAAAGAGAGCAGTAGATGCTGCTAGAAAAGCTATTGAAAACCCTCTTCTCGAAACAAACCTTGATGGAGCCAAGAAAATTATCTTCGCCGTTTCAGGTGGACATGATTTGACTCCTACAGAAGTGAGAGAAGCAGCAGCTATCGTTGAAGAAATCATTGATCCTGAAGCTAATTTCTTCTGGGGAATGACATTCGATGAAACTATGGAAGATGAAGTTAAGGTTACTATCATCGCTACTGGGTTTGAAGAACAAAGCAAAGAAGATATATTGAAAGCTCCAAAGAGAGATATTCTTGGTAGACCAACCAAAGAATCTGAAAATTTCATCACTAGAATAACTAAACAAGAAACAACTCAACAATACGTACCAGAAGAAGATAAGCCAGTAGTTACACCAGAAGAAGATCTAGAAACACCTGCATTCATCAGAAGATCTATTAATAGATAATGTCAAGTACTAAAAACAAGGAATTTCATAAAAACTTGCCAAAAGGAAAAATGGCGCTACAATTGTAGTGTATTTATATTTAGACAAGTACAACCATGAAATTAAAAATTACAACTCCAGACAAAGTTATCTTTGAAGGAGAGATTACCACTGTAAGCCTTCCAACAGAAAGCGGAACAGAAACAATTCATAGCAAACAAAGTTCACCATTGGTGACTGCTATAAAACCAGGATTACTCAGGATTTTGACAGCTAATCAACTTCATAATACCAATGATTTTGTGATGGCTAAGAATGAAATCGTGATTAGCATTGGTAAAGGAATGGCTTTCGTAGATAGTACAACTATTCGTGTTGTTGCTTCTCAAGCTACTACAATTCCACATCTATCCAAGGAAAATTTAGAAAAGAACAAACAAGATATCGAAAATCAGATAAAGAAATTAAGAACTGAAGGAAGTATTGAACAAATAGAATCTTATATGACTAAACTCCAAAAGATAAACGCAGATATCTCCCTAGAACAAATTAAAGAATGTGCGTAAGATAAAGTGAAAGATAAAATGAAATATGAAATAAATCTGTACTTAACAAGACCAACCATCTTCAAAGTCAGATTTTTTTCTTTGTTTTTTTGTTTCTTTTCCTTATGCTCTACAAACACTATTTATATCAATGAGTAATATTATGTTTAAAAAACGACTTCTAAGAATTGGATGAAGCCTGATTTGATTAATTGTAGTTATTTTGCTTCGATATCAGATTTTCTTTTTACGTTTGCCTAACCGTGTCATCGTAGAAGACGCAAATGTCTTTTTGAGTCCAGCAAACGGTAGAATCATTGCTATAATCACAGGTGCAAATGATCCAGTTGTAAAAAACCATAGAGTAGTTGTAGAAAATGCCATGAAAGATACATGAACAGGAAGCACAATGGTTTCTATCATGATGACACCACTCAATGTGCACTATCAAAGAGCGCCTCAAACTAGTACAATGATTGGACAACACTATCAAACCGGTACATTTCTCAACGCTATGTGAAGTGGACTAGATGCGACCTTCCAAAATGAATACAACGCAATGCTTTTTGAAACACCAAATCATACCAAATTCAAAGTTATTCAAATCGCTGGATTCTTAGCCAGAAGAATAGTTCCTATGTTACATATTGGACAATCAGTTAAACAAGGAGACATCATCGGACTTATCAAAATGGGAAGCCAAGTGACTATTGTCTTCGACAAAAGTGTAAAGGTACAAGCCAAAGTTGGTGACACCGTTCACGAAGGATTGACTATTCTCGGTACACTCAAAAATTAATTCTTTATAATATCCCCAAATAACTATGTATTTTGCTATTCTTTGAAAGCATCCTCAAATCAGTATTGCCGAGTTAAATCTCCTCAACCCATCACGATTTCCTAGTAGCAAAAAGGGGATTGCTCTGTTTGATACAGAATATCCAGAACGCCTAGCACTTTTGGCGGGAAGTATCAAAACAGGAAGAGTGATTAAAGAGAAAGATCTTCAAGAAGAGCTCAAAGACTGTAGAATTTTTGGTATTCAAGAAGATGCAATCGGAAAACACCTCAAGAGAACTATTGGAGTAAGAAGATTTAAGCTCGTAAAAATCACCCATACAGATAGAGAAATCAAAGAAAAGGGGAAAGAACTTATCAATCTCGACAATGGAAATTTCGGGGTAGTAGATAATTATCAAAATATTGGACTCTATGAAGCAGTTGATTTTGAGAAACCAGGACGTTCTATGCAAATGGGAATGATGCCATCTAAATTAGCTCATCTCCTTATAAACCTAGGAACAGAGCTCAATACAGAAGCAGACAAAAAAGAGATTCTGATTTGGGATCCATTTGTTGGTTCAGGGACAACGAGTTTCCTTGCAAACTTCATGGGCTACGATAGTATTGGATCAGATATTAATATAAAATTTGCCAATAAAAATATCGAACGACGGAAAAATACAGATTTTGCTAACAATGATAGAAAATTAAATTTCTTTACCCAAAACAGTACCGAAATTGTAGGTTCTCAACAGCGAAAAAATTATAATAAGGTCATTATTGTGACAGAATGACGACTAGGTCCAATTGTAACCAAAACAACTCCTAGTAATATTATACAGGAATATCAGAAGCAGGTAGTTGAAATATACAGCGGATTTCTCAAAAATATGATTCGTAGCAAGATTCCTGGACTAAGAATTGTAATGACAATCCCCGAATATATATGACAAAACAATGTTATAGAAGCAAGTCTCAAAAAACAAGCAGAAGAAAGTGATTATACATTTGAAACAGTATCTGAATTATACCAAAGAGACGGTCAACAAGTAGGAAGAAGAATCTGTACCATCTCACAAAAGTAAAAAATAGTAAAAATCTTTTAAGATTTTATCAAAAATCTCAAATTTTTGAATATACACATCCGTCTCAATTCACGGGAGAGATAAAATAAGACGCCGAAACTTCCTCAAGAAGTTTAACGTCGTTTCTATCACATAGGAAACTATGGGATAAAAATAGAAAAGGATTCTGGCTGATTGTCAGGATCTTTTTTTGAAAGCAAAAAATATTGTAAGATTTTATCAAAAATCTCAAATTTTTGAATATACACATCCGTCTCAATTCACGGGAGAGATAAAAATACAAAAAGAGACATGACGCAAGTCGTGTCTTTTTTTTTAGGAAAAATACCTGCTTCCAAAATATATACAAAAAAAATAATCAAAAAAACATAAAAAAGTCAAATTTCTCTTGAAAAAGCATCGTCTATCAGTTGTATATATACATATCGTATCTTATTTTATTCCCTCCCGAAGTGCATGTTTTCCGTTTCTCTACACGCCAAAGGTAAAGCAAAAGACTATACAGATGAAGAAATCCTAGAAACTATCAAAACAGGCAATGAAGAATTGTTTGAACATATTTATAATAAACGAAATAAAAAAATATATTCGTATGTTATGACTATCCTCAATTACAATGCTGATGATGCCAACGAGATTGTTTGAGATGTCTTTATATGACTTTACGAATACAACAAAGGACACCTTATTAATAGCTGTAAAAACTTCCTATACACATCAGCTCACAATAAATCTATTGATCTTATAAGAAAAAAATCAGAAGTATATACCCACGATACATTACAAGATCAAATGACCGATCCTGAAAATGAAAAGCAAAAGACAAATATAAATCTGACCTACCAACAAAAGTTAATGCAAAAATATTTGGAACAGCTGCAGCCCAAAGAAAGAGAGATTATACATCTATTCTATTATGAAGGCAAAAGCTATGAAGAAATTGCAGAATACCTGTGAAGCAACAAAAACACAATATGAACCATGATTCTACAAGCCAAAAAGAAAATCAAAGAATTTGTAGAAAGAGAAGGCACCCAAAAAATATTATCAGAATAAACCCCTTTATTCGCTATATACTTATAGACACATGACAGACCTCATAATTTCAAAAAAATGTTTCATCTGCGACGAAGCAGATACAAAGACTAAGTCCAGAGTAATGACACATATTACAGGGATTCAAAAGAAAAAATTACCTATACAAAGGTATCATCATCGATACAAAACCGCAATCATACCAGTAATGAGTAGTGTTTTTTTATTGGGGGGATATATTGTATACCAAAATATAAGTACTCCAACTAGAATAGACAATAATATTGTACAAACACAAAGTACAATCAATGACTTAGTCACAATGATCAATAACGAAACATTTTAGTAATCATTTTCAAAACAATGTACAAAAAATCATTTCTTTTAGTAGTGTTGCTAAGTTCTATAGCCTTAGCATGATGTAGTGTTCCACAAAAAGATGGAAGACAATTTCCTCAATGACTCACAGACACAGGGATGCCTCTACTACCACCACCATCATGAGTATTATTACCACCACCTCCGGGAGGTCCAATGTGAGATGCTTTTAGAAAAAAAATGGAAGATGCTTGTCTTTCTGGTGTTTTACAAACGGGAAGTGATTTTTTCAAAGATCTAACCAAAAACACAACAGATAAGGAATCTAAATTGCTCTTCATCAAAGAAAAATTAACATCAATAGCAAATGATGCCAGTGCGGAATCTAAGACAAAGGTACAGGATGAAGTTAAAATTGTAGATGAACTTATACAAGAAGTCAAATACCATGAACAAGAGTTCAAAAAAGATCCTAACAAAATATGTACACAAAAAGGCGAATGATTAACTATGATGAACAAGAAGATGAGAGAATGAATTCTATGATTATCAGGTAATATGTCCGAAATACGTGAGCATGAGAAAAAAGAATGATTCTTAAAAAATATAGTGGAGAAAATATTCTCCAGAGGAAACTCAGATAATGATAAAAAATCAGATATACCCAAAGGAAATACAGAAAGTGGAAAACAAGACTAGGTGTTTTCCCTTGAGAATAAAATCCAGAAAACTAAGCTTTTAAAGCTTAGTTTTTTATTATACCACATATAATGGAATATGTAATTTGCGTAGATAAACAAAATAATGAAATCTGAACAATGGAAAAGATACAAGCTCATGAATGAAGCGGAACTTTACATAGAGCTTTTTCTGTAACCATATCAAATAAAAAATGAGAAATTCTTTTACAACAAAGAGCTTTAACAAAATATCATTGTCCATGACTACGAGCAAATAGCTGCTGCTCCCATCCAAGAAAATGAGAATCCACACTTAATGCAGCACAGAGAAGGACTCAAGAAGAACTTGGAGTTAGCTGTGACTTAGTAGAAGGAGAATCATTTATCTATCATGCAGATTGTGGAAATAATTTAGTAGAATACGAATACGACACTATATTTGAGTGAACTATAGACATAGAAAAGATACCATTCAATTCTGAGGAAGTGATGAATATAAAATGGGTAAATATAGAAGAACTCAAAGCATCAATGGAAAGATATCCAGAGCTCTATACCCCACGATTCCACGAAATCGCGAAGGTTCTTTGGAAATAAATTTATCATTTGCAAACCATGAACGAAGAACTCTTAGAAAAACTCACAAAATTATTAAATTCATACCGAATATTGTATCCTGAAAAGAAACAAAGAATTTTTTGTCGATATCTCACTCGCAAAGCACAAAAAAAACTATTATTTTATCTCAATCCTCATAAGAAGTGAGTAATTTTTGGGATAGGTCACCATGGAACAAAAATTCTAGAAACAATACCCACAATTCAAATGCTTGCATATGAAAACAAAATATGTATGACAAAATTTCTTCTAGAAAAAGATTCAGATATCAAAAATATGGGAATTAAATTTCTAATTGATACATGCATCAATATTACAGGAAAGACCTTCTATAATTACGAGGAATTTTCACGAGAAAAACTCAAAAAACAAAAGAAAATTTTAGATAAAGAGCAACAAACTTTATTGTAAAAATCAAGATAAATTATTTTTATTTTTTCTCGACAACCACAAAAGCATCCATAATATTTCTCGATGGTTTCGTAAGTATTTTTTTATTATACATCATTCACAAGGATGCTCATGCATCTAAGTTTATCGCATGAAAACAAGAAAAATTAGCTATAATATAGGGAGCAAATTCCTCCATAGTAATAGAACCAACTGATCACATCACAATAGTTTTGAGATCTTTTTTGACACAGATAAATGATTTTCTTCATCTTGTTTTCATCTTAGTATCGAGAAGAGAGGGGCTCTCACTTAGCACATTTTGTCCAGACAATGCAAGCACGGGAAAATTGGCAATTCCATATTGAATGCTCGCCAATCACAAAACATTGAATTTTCTCATAATTCATGAAACATATCACAAATTATTGAGAACAAAATCTACGGTTCAACTAGTATTTATACCAAACATTCATCTCACACCCAAATCCACACCATATGAAAAATATGCTTTTCATCAAACAATGACATTAGCATCACTCGTATTTTTTCATCAGCAGCTAAGATAAGAAGCAGGACAAAAATAAGCACCGTTGATTCACGCAACGCCACCCACACTAGAAATTAAATTTGAAAGAGTAGTTCATGTCTGAGAACGCACAGTCACCAAAGTATGTTTAGTATCAAGCACAACTTTTATAAGAGAAATAGATTTGCCAGCGACTGTTCCTCCTATATGTGATACATAAGCCGAACTATATCATACGAACAAAACACAACAAAAAAATCAGATTACTTTTTTTATCATAAACGACAAAAAATAAATAAACAACAATTAAGCTGACTTTGCCCAATCAGAAAGTTCATCAATCTTAGATCAAAGTTCCTTTCAACGTTTAGTTAGACCATAAAGTACTTTTAGAGGCATCACAGAAATTACCTTCTTTTCTATATATCAAGCCTTAATCAATTCATTGAGTCTTTCTGTCAAAATATTTGCACTAATCCCAGATAAAGAATTTTTGATATCAGTAAATGTCGCATGATTTTCATACAAAGATTTAATAAGAAACACATTCCACTTTTTTCAGAGGAGCGACAAGAGCGTAGCTACAGGGCAGATTTTCTTCATTAGTATATAATGAAAATAAAGAGTAAAAGTATATTACTTAATTAAAAAACAAAATCAACTTGTTTTTGATAATTAAATTAGTATTATATACTTAGTTATTATTTATAACTAGATTGAATATTTATATATAACCAATTTAAACAATGAAAAACTCTATTATCAAAGCATTAAACAACAGATATGCAACCAAAATATTTGATGTATCCAAAAAAGTAGATGCAGAAACATTAGCAACGATCGAAGAATCATTGAGACTTACACCAAGTAGTTTTGGACTAGAAGGACGAGGATTTGTAGTAGTTTCTAACGCTGAGTTACAAGCTAAATTGGGGGCAGTTGCTCGAAACCAACCACAACTCACAACAGCATCTCACGTTATTGTTCTCTGTAGAAGTACAAAACCAGGGAAAGAATTAACATCAGAATTAGTCAATAATATTATGAAGACAAGAAATGTAAGCGAAGAAGATGTCGCTGGATTTGCTGGTATGTTAGATCAAACTGTAGATTCTATGACACCTGAACAGTTGGCCACACGATTAGCAAAACAAACATATATAGCAGCCGGATTTGCAATGATGACTTGTGCTATATTGGGAGTAGATAGTTGTCCTATGGAAGGATTTAATTCAGTAGACTTTGATAAAATATTGGAACTCGACAATCTCAATTTAGCAAGTGTTACCTTGCTTCCTATTGGATATAGAGATGCCTCTGACAAATACGCAAATCTTACAAAAGTAAGATATACCAAAGATGAAGTTATTTTCCATAAATAACGACCAAAACAAAAGGTATAAAATAACAAAAACACATACCAAAATACAGAAACCCACGCAATAGTGGGTTTTTTCTATAGTAAAAATACTTTGCATCAAGGGAGCAAAAAACTATAGTTATTGGCGATAAAATTTATTTATATAGAAAGGGTATATGTCCTCAAAATTAGTAATCAAAGATGCAGCACGACAACTCATTTCAAGAGTAATTAGTGCATGATTTGGGTTCGTAGTTACCAAAATAATGGCCACATATCTTGGACCATTAAGGTATGGAGACTGGAACTCTATTCTAAAATATTTTGCATTCTGGACAGCCTTAGCTGATCTTGGGCTTTATGTATTAGCAGTCAAAAGACTCGGTGAAATCAAAGAACATGAAGATGATGAGGATCATACTAAACTTAAGTCAGAATATGGAAAATTTGTATGAACCAGAATCGTTATTATGACAGTAATATACCTGATCGCAATTTGAATTGCGTACTGTATTCCTAGTTATAGAGCAAATCCATATTATATTCGAGGATTACCTATTTGATTATTATTCTCAGCAAGTTTCTTATTAGCTGGTATTCAGCAACTTCCACTCCAAATTTTTTGGAAAATGGAGAAACTCAGCATCACACTAATCACAGCGAGAATCAGTCAGATATTAATTTTGGTTCCCGTTTGTTATATTTTTTTCAAGGGAATAGATTTTGCTGCACAACCGACATCTGTTTCTGTAATTGCATTTTGTCTAGTTTTATTCTCTGTACTTGGAAGTGGAATAGGACAAAATGTAGAGATTCATATGAGATCGAAGAAAATTCTTCCTCTCAAAATAATCTTTGATCGAACATTTATCAAAGATATTGTACGCAAAAACCGAAACTACGGTGTCTCATATTATCTCAGTAGTTTCCATACCTTATTACCATTATTATTACTCACTCGATTTTATCCAACCATCTCAGGAAAAGATTATTCAGGGACGCGAGGATTGGCATTGGGACTCATAGAGATTCTTCTCATAATTCCTTCAGCATTAGGAAATAGTATCTTACACAAAATTCCGAAATATGAAAAAAAGGACAAACTAAGAAGTATGTGAAGTCTTATGAATCTTATGATCTGGATAGGAGGAATCGCTGCCATTAACTTCTGGATTTTTGCAGATATTATTATCAAAATATGTTCTAGCAAAGACTATCTCTGATCATTTGCATCTATAGCACAACGATGATCAAATCAGGTTATGCCATTCTTATGAATCGTATTGTTTGCTAGTTTTGTAAAACAAGTATATAACTACATATTCGTAGCTACCGACCAACAAAATGTATTACTAAAGATAAATTGAGCTGGAGTAATTGTATGACTTATATTGTGATTATATATGATACCAACCGGTTCATTTGGACTTGGACGAGGACTTTTGGGAGCTACAATAACACAAGTCGCTATGGAATTAGTATTTATGGCTGGCGCTATTTACGTAGGTATTCGCAAAGATATCAGCCCAATTATTGATAAAAAGATACTCAAAAGAACGATCATTATGATTTGTCTATTCGCAGCAATTGGAATAGCGGTAACATCTCATATACAAGTTACATATACAATGTTCTTCGTATTAGCATGTATTTTCAACGGAGCTATGCTCCTAGCTTCTTGGAAGTCACTCAAACAGATGTGACGTGGATTAACAGTCGATGAAACGGGACAAGAAGTGCATCCTGAAGAGACCTATGCATAATTTATTTTCAATAAAGGCCATGACAGAAAAACAACCGGTATTCTTTGATCAAACGGAAAAAAGAGGAAAAATAGTAAAGAGAGTAGTTATATTGGGGATTTTCTGTCTTTTATTTTTGATTATAAATTTTTGAATTAGCTTATTTATTAAACCGCTATTTCCCAATACACCATTTGCATTACCAAGAGCTCCACACTATTACACAAAGAAACACATCATACCCAAAACAACATTATTTCAAAACATTAAAAATGTGTTCTGAAAAAATAATATAAAAGAGCAAATAGAATCTCCTATCAACATGTCAGCATTTTCTGTAGAACGAGATGATGCAAGCTTCCAATCACTCAAAAATAATTTACCATATATCGAAACACTTTATCCAGAATGGATGTCGCTATGAGAGACATGAGTAACACTATTATATCCAGATAAAAGAGATAGAACGATTGCGTATATAAAACAATCAAACACAAACATCAAAATATTACCAACCATCAATAACTTCGATGGTACCACAAATGTACGAAATACAGGAGTATTAGACACTGTTTTAAGTTCATGAGATGCAAGAAATAATTTAATTAAACAAATAGAAGATTTTGTAGTAAAAGAAAATGTAAATGGAGTAAGTATAGATTTCGAAGAAGTATATGACAAAACGCAACCATATTTCGTAGAATTTCTAAGAGAACTTACCGATGAATTCAGCACAAAAAATTTGGAAGTAAGTGTTAATCTTCCTTTTGATAATAATTCATTCGATTATAAGACAATAGGTAGTATTGTAGATAACGTAACTGTTATGGCATACGATGAGCATTGGTCCAATGGAAGTCCTGGTCCAATCGCATCACAAAATCGATATCAATCAGGTATTCAAAAAATTATTAAAGCCATACCTAAAAACAAAATTACTCTAGCACTAGGAAATTATTGATATGATCGGGCTACAGGGAATAATCAATCTGTTATTAAAACATTTCAAGAGGTGATAACTACCATGAAAGAGTCAGAATGAATAGTCTCTTTCGATCAAGCTAGTCTCAATCCTATGACAGAATATTATGATGAAAACAATCTCTATCATCAAATTCGATATCTAGATGCAGCTACATTTTTCAACCAAATAGAAATTGCAGAAGATGCAGGAATTTCAAATATCTCACTCTGGAGGCTATGATGAGAAGATCCGTCTTTATGGAATTTATTAAAAAGTAAAAGTATTGAAAATAACGAGAAACCTACAGAACTAGAGACATTTAATATGGGATATGATATAGATTATGAATGAATTGGAGAAATTTATAAGGTAATCGACACGCCCAAAGCATGATTGCGTACCATAGAATATGACACAGGTAATAACATCATTACAAATGAACAAATCAAAACATTTCCAGTACCATATACTATAGGAAGACTTGGTGGCGTTCAATCAGGAGTTGTTGTTTTATCTTTTGATGATAGTCCAGATCCAAAACGAACACCAGAAATTCTCTCTATTCTCAAACAATATAATGTACCCGGATTATTTTTTATCATCTGAGATCAGGCACAAGCACATCCTAATATTATCAAACAAATCGCAGATCAGGGAAGTTTTATAGGAAATCATACCTTCACTCATCCAGATATCGCTCTCATCTCAGACAAGAGAATGGATGTAGAAATCAATTCAACACAGAGACTTATAGAAAGTATTATAGGAAGATCGTCACTATTATTTCGTCCACCATATGCCGAAGATATAGAACCAGAAATACCTGATCAAGCACACCCATTGGTACATACCACAAATCTTGGATATCTTACTGTAGGAATGAATATTGATCCAAATGATCGAGCCAAACCAGGTACAGATGTCATCGTAAATCGTATTATTGATAAACTACAAAACCATAAATGAAATATTGTGTTACTCCATGATGGAGGTGGTGATAGAACAGAAACATTAGCTGCATTACCTATTGTTATCACAAAATTACGTACACTATGATATAAGTTTATCTCTATCGCAGATTACGCTGGCAAAACTAAAGATCAACTAATGCCACCGATATCAAACAACGATAAGATGTTAATTCTATGAGATAGTATTGTCTATGGAATCATGAATGCTATTAGTCGATTCATCTATTATGTATTTATTATTGGATTAACTATAGGCTTGCTTCGTCTAGTAGTCATCGCTCGATTTGCACTCCATCAGGGTAAAAAAAGTAAACAAAGAAAATTTCCAAACAAAGACTATAATCCAAAGGTATCCGTAATAGTTCCAGCTTACAATGAAGAAAAGGTTATAAACAAAACAGTCAGAAGTTTATTTGCTAGTACATATAAAAATTTCGATATCATAGTCATCGATGATGGATCATCCGACAACACATATGATATATGTTATGAAGCATATCATAATAATCCTCAGGTCAAAATATTCAAGAAATCAAATGGAGGTAAATCCAAAGCTATAAATTTTGGAATGGAACAATCTGATGCTGAAATTATTATCATTCTCGATGCTGATACCATCTTTGATAAAGATACAATAGCACTTATGATTAGACATTTCCAAGACCCAATTATTTGAGCTGTCGCAGGAAACGCAAAAGTTGGAAATAGAACCAATTTTATAACAAAAGCTCAAGCGCTCGAATATATTACCAATCAAAATCTTGATCGTAGAGCATTCGATGTATTCAATGCTATCACCGTAGTCCCAGGTGCTGTGGGTGCGCGAAGAAGAGACATCATCACGCAACTATGATGATTCAAAAGCGATACCTTGGCAGAAGATGCAGATCTTACCTTAGAAGTACTCAAATGAGGATATAAAATTGTCTATGAGGACAGAGCAATAGCACTTACAGAAGCACCAGAAACTATCAAAGCATTTCTTAAACAAAGATTTCGCCGAGCATTCTGAGTATTGCAAATGACCTTCAAACATGCCGACGCGCTAGGAGACAAAAACGTCAGCCCAGGCTTACGTTATTTTGTATTCCCAAACTTAATTATCTTTCAGATTTTTTTCCCAATTATAGCGCCATTTATTGATCTAGTATCCACATTATCACTGCTATATTTGACGATAGATTTCTCATTGTCTGGTAATGAACAACATTTATTATCGGCAATACATATTCTGATTTATTATAGTATATTTATTATAATCGATGGAATCATAACCGTAATTGCATTTAAGCTTGAAGAAAAAGAAGATCGAAAACTCACACGAATGTTTCCAATCCAAAGATTTGTATACAGATTATTGATGTATTATATAAATCTCAAAGCACTCAAGACAGCAATTAGTGGATATCGAGTTGGTCGATGAAAACTAGAAAGAAAAAACTCAGTTGAACTCAAAGAATAACACATACTCAAAAAAGGAAGATATATAGTCTTCTTTTTTTTGATATTGACTTTTCTAAACAAATGGATAAGAAAAGAAGTACAAAAAAAACAAAATATATAAACCTCAAAATTTAATGCCTTATGAAAAGAATTATTTTTAACGCATTCGTTGCGTTTTGTATGTACTGTCTTTTGTATAAATTAGGATTCTTTGGATTCTTCTTTATAGGTGGAAGTAAATTGGCCATAGCAGGAATTTGTATTCTCGTAGGAATTCCCTTTAGTAGTTCTATATCACTTCATATCTTACTCGATCATTGGGTAAATTATGAACAAGAAATAGAGTTTACAATCAAGGAAAAGAAAATGGAACCAAATTATGCGTATTCTGGATCAACAAATAATGATGGAAATGCAGTAATGATTCCAATAGAATCAGTTGTTTGTGGGTATACTTATATACTTATCTACAGTCGTAAAGATGCACCAGAAGAAGTTTTTGAAAAAGATGTACGTCCGAATGTGTACAATTCCTTCGAGGAAGGAGAAACCGTAAAGGTCAATAAAAAACGAACTATTGTAGCAACGCACTACAAAGTCGTAAGAGAAAAGAGTATAAGCATATAAAATCACTTACAATAAAACCCTGATGTTTAAGTCAGGGTTTTGTTTATATATAAATTATTTTACTTTCCTATTTTGGAGTATAATCATAATACAACTTACACTAATCACCACAAAGGCAATCCAAGCCAATGCAGGTATTGTAAGAAACCCCAAAATACTTCGATCTATAGTTGTACAAGGATTTCCAGGTGCACAACTAAATACATTCAATGAGTTCAGATATTGAATCGTGTAATGATAGGTAGTCAAAACAACTCAAGCTATTGAAAAAGGCAAAATCGTATATGCGGCTTTTTCATCTTTACGAACCAAAGCAATCCCAGAAATAAGTACCAATGGATACATCAAGATTCTTGCCCATCGACAGAGATGGCATGGTTCAAAAGCTGGTCAACCAAATAAATTTCAATGTGCTATATTGGCAATAGGATCTCCAAAATTAGAGAAATACAAAGACCCAAACATAGCCAATACAGATTGCACAAAAGCGATACGAAGATATTGAAGAGATTTCATACAAAACAATACAAAATAAATCTGATTTATTATCATATAATACGACTAGAGAAGCTCATTTCAAGAGATTATGAATGGGCTTGACAACACGTTTAATAAGGATACCATTTTCTCACTATTCTTTATTTTGTTACTAAACCATATGGCACACGAACCCAAAGTAATAATAAAAGATGACGGTCCATACCTAGTATATGGGAGAGTTCCATTATTTGAGGAACATTCCGAAGATGAATATCCTATACAAGATGTTGTAGCGCTTTGCCGTTGCGGACATTCCAAAGATAAACCATTTTGTGATGGCAGTCATCTGAGAGAAGGACGAAAAGCAGAATAAAAAAAAGAGGAGTAGAAGAGAGTAGTGGGGTGGTCTTTTTATTGATTCTTATAAGGAGATCTATATTCTGAGTCCATTATTTTTTATTTTACTCTTTTTTTTATACATGGAAAATCAAGTAAGTATCAAAGACAACACAGCCAATCCAGCGCCATTAGGACTCCTTGGATTTGGTATGACTACTATTTTGCTCAACATTCACAACGCCGGATTTTTTGAACTCAATGCAATGATTATGTGAATGGGGATCTTCGTAGGAGGTATTGCTCAGGTTATCGCAGGTATTCAAGAACGAAAAAAGAATAATACATTCGGTGCAACTGCATTCACAGCATACGGATTCTTCTGGATTGCACTAGTTACTACATTGATTTTACCAAAATTAAATACTGGGATAACTGCAGCTGATGAAGTTTCTATGGGATGTTTTCTAGCTATATGGGGAATATTTACTTTGTTTATGTTTGTTGGAACATTAAAGATCAATAGAGCATTACAAGCGGTTTTCGGAACACTTACCGTGCTTTTCATTCTCCTTGCAGTAAGTGATTTCACAGGAATCGCAGTAATCAAAACTATCGCTGGATACGAAGGAATCATCTGTGGTTTCTCAGCAATCTACGCTTGTGCAGCTCAAATCCTCAACGAAGTTTATGGAAAAACCGTATTGCCTATAGGAAAAATTAATTAATTTCAAAGTATAAAAACAAGACTAAGAAAGAGAGGAGTGATCCTCTTTTTTTTGACTTTACAAGAATATTAACTATACTAGAGACGTTTATTCAGCACAATCTTCTATGAATATAAACATCACAAACCAAGAAGAAAAAGATAAAAAATGAAGTATCCTAAATCAAAAGGACAATTTATTTGATATATTGCACACCAAAGAAAGTAAACTAATCGAAATACAAAGAAAGGATATTCCACAAGATGCAATAAAATGCTTTGAATGATATAGTAGACGTTTTCTCTTGCCGGAAGAATATAAAAAATGAAACTTTGAGAAATATCGATATATACAACACGATGGATACACAACATATATAGCCACACAAGATAAAAACACGGGGAACTTCACAGAAAAAGAAATATATATCTATGAAAAAGATATGACATGAGCCAAGATATGACATGGAGAAATTAGGCTATGAATTACCGAAAATCCATATTTCAAAGATAAACCATTTGTATGATTTACAAGAACAGAACATAAGTTTATACATAAGTGATATGGGAAAAAGCGTATGATAACAATGAATACCATATGCAAACAAATTCGATGATTACCACTTGATTCATGAACATTATTTAGTCACAAAGATGCCAAAAAGATACGAGAAACACTCAAATCACAGTGAGTAGCTAGGAAATATGCAGAAAAAGCTGAAAATAATGCAGATAGGTTCCAATTTATAGAAAAGAAAAATCGTAATTTCACAGAGTTAGCCTCTACCTACAATGCATCAGGAAATATATATCACAACCGGTCTCATATTAGCAATTGTTTAGACGAGTTAGAAGCTAATAAAGATCTAGCAGAGGACTACAAAGCCATAAAAGATGCTGTTCTTTTTCACGATATTATTTACCTTCCATGAAAGAGGAATAACGAGGAGGAAAGCGCATTATTCGCCGAAAATTACCTCAAAAATAGAGGAGAAAGTGAGGAATATTGCCACAAAGTGAGAGATCTTGTACTTATTACAAAACACAACGAAACACCAGTCACCAA
>Ga0302215_10001083_pt1 | contig 19874 bp, 18 predicted proteins | sample II_Fen_N3_1_FD_194580 | JGI IMG/M metagenome (GOLD analysis project Ga0302215, IMG submission 194580) | Peat permafrost microbial communities from Stordalen Mire near Abisko, Sweden - II_Fen_N3_1 | ecosystem: Environmental > Terrestrial > Soil > Wetlands > Permafrost | place: Sweden: Abisko...
AGACCTGCTCGTCGTGGCTTTTCAGTTTTGTTGTTGGCCACTACGACTGCGCGGATGGGTTTAATTTTGAACGTTGTGAATGACTGCTTCTGGCCGATTTCTGCCTGTCGCCGACGTCAGCAGTGGGTCGACTGCTGCTCTTCTTGACAGGCAGCAATCGGCCAGAAGCTGCCTCTCAATGTGTCTATCAAAACAGCAGTATCATCTCCTGCCGGACCTCGGTTTAGGGCATAGAAGCATCTACGAAATTCTGGGCGATTTAGTGCTTATGCTTCGCTTGCATTGGCCGATAGTTAATTGAGCGCTAATTTGGGGAACGGTGAGAATGAGAAATTTAAGAGTATCGGCGCGAGCTACACTGAGCTTTGCGTTTATTGCCTTGTTATTGGTCGCGCTGGGCGGTATTTCCGTCTGGAAAATGGGGCAGATCAGAGAGACCGCCAGGAGCCTGGAAAATGACCAGTTAGCAAGTGTTCTCGTTGCAGACAGAATTAAAGTGGCCGTATTGCTACTACGATTGGAAAACCGGCGACTGATATATCAGACTGACCCGCTAGAAATCTCCTCCACACTCAACAATATTATCACTGCAAGTGATAATTTTAAAAAGCAGATTCAAGCCTATGAACACTTTGCTGTCAGCGGGAGAGAGGCTCAGTTGTTCAAGATTATTTCGGATAACGGTGAAGATTTTTTAGCCGTACTTGATCAAGTAACGAAACTCGTCAACCGCAATGCATTGACGGAAGCACAAGCCATTACAAATTTGAAAGTTATGCCTATTGTCGGGCCTCTATCAGAGGCTGTAGATGAGCTTGTCCAAATGAATGTCGACGAGGCCGATGATGCCGGTAAGGTCTCCGAGGACACTTATCAAAGCGGCTTGATGTTTGTAATTTTCATCATCTCGGCTGCGGCACTGGCGACTATCGTACTGGCTGTGCTGTTCACCAAAAGCATCGTCACCCCGTTGCGCGACATGTTGCGGATTAACGAAACCATCGCCAAGGGCGATCTGCGCAGCACCGTTACGGTTACTGGTAATGACGAGTTTTCAGACCTTTTACGCTCTACGCAGGTCATGCAAAGTAATCTTCGAGATACGATCAAGCTAATCGGAGAATCCTCCACTCAACTTGCATCAGCTTCTGAGGAAATGAACGCGGTCACTGAAGAGTCCAGTCGAGGTTTACTGCGTCAGAACAACGAAATCGATCAGGCGGCCACTGCGGTGAACCAAATGACTGCTGCTGTTGATGAGGTCGCTCGCAATGCCGCATCCGCGTCCGATGCTGCTAAGTCATCTGATCAATCGACGCGCACAGGCGCCGCCAGAGTGACGAGCACCATCAGCGCCATCGAAAGTCTCAGCCAGACGATACAGAACACCAGCGCCGACGTGGAGCGCCTAGCCGCCCAGTCCAAGGATATAAGCAAGGTACTGGAAGTTATCCGCGCGATTGCAGAGCAAACCAATCTACTTGCCTTAAACGCGGCAATCGAAGCTGCGCGGGCGGGCGAGCAAGGACGCGGTTTTGCGGTAGTCGCCGATGAGGTTAGGGCCCTCGCACATCGAACTCAGACATCCACGCAAGAAATTGAGCAGATGATCGGAGGTATTCTCAAGGGCACTGAGCAGGCGACGAAAGCCATGAGTGAAAGTTGTGGGCAGGCTAAAGAAACCCTCACTATTGCTAACGAAGCGGGCTCGGCGCTGACCCTGATAGCGAAAGCTATAAACGAAATAAACGAAATGAACATGATGATTGCGACGGCTTCGGAGCAGCAAGCCCATGTGGCTCGCTCGGTCGACGGAAACCTAATGAGTATTCGCGATCTTTCTATCCAGAGTGCAACGGGAGCCCATCAAACGGCTGCTGCGAGTTCTGAGCTTTCACGCCTTGCTGTGGACATGAGCAAGCTGGTGGCAAGATTTTCGCTTTAAGGAAAATAACGCCAAGCTCCATGTGACGAGGAGAATCATCGGTGATTAATGAATTGGGACGAGAGCCGCGGCTCAGTATATGTTCGCTCTATGCGCCTGTTTCAATGACGGTTCGCGTATCGGCCTGAAAATGAATGAGGTCGCATAGTATTTTCTCAACTAAAGGGAGCCTTTATTTAATTATGTAAGGTGTGCTGGACGGACGCTTACATCTATCCCTGGGGTTGCGATTTGCGCAAATCACGCCTTCGTCAAACGTCCGCATTTGGCCGATTTCTGCCCGTCGCGACCGGTGAAAAACGGCCAGAAGCAGCCTTTCATGACCGGCTGCTAGCCACCTGTAACCTCGCGCTGCACCCGGATCGCGACCCATCGTCAGGCTTTGCGAAATGTCAGGCAGGCCATACCTTCACGTCATCAAAGGCTAATGGAATGGCACTACAACTCAGACAAGCACGTGTTACCGATCTTCCGGCCATCTACAGAGGCGAGGAGAGCTATATCCGCTGTTGGGAGCCCGAGCATGAAGCATCGTGGCGAGCCCAACTGGAACGGCACCTGACGCGTTGGGTAGAGAATTTTGACCGTCTGAACGTCGCGTTCATGGGTAATGCCTTCGCAGGTTACTCACTCTGGATACCTGAGCAGAGTTACGCAGAACTTTGCACTATCCATGTAAGTCCAGAACATCGGCGTAGCGGGGTGGGAATGGCCCTCTTGGAAGCCTATGCACTGGACGCGGCACGGCACGGATTCACGCAGTTGCGGTTGAGTGTGCGACCTGATAACCCCGCGAAGAGGATGTACGAGAAGGCGGGGTTTTTATGCACCGGTACCGGTGCCCATGATTACCTGACGTATAAGCGCCACGCGTGAGGGGTGTTCGGTGCGGGTCCGCTTCTGGCCGATATCCGCCTTTCGCCAATGTCAGCTATGGGGCGGTTGCAGCCCTTCACGATGTTCAGATATCAGCCAATTGGGATCTTTGCTGGCGCGGGCTTACCCACAAGGAGGCTGCTTGAGCAACGCACATACTCTTAGAGGGGTGTCATCTGCGCTGTCAGGAACGAGCACTGAAATGCCTACGTAGCGCTCAAGGTGCAGGGTAAGCGTGTGTTCTTCCACCAACAGATCCCATAGTGCTGGTCTAGGCCATCGAGCTTCTCTTTCCAACGACCGCCCAGGCCTTGCTCAAGAACCCGGGCCACGTCCTCGAAAAGCTTCCAGTCGGCTTTTTCTGATACTTCAATCGTCACCATGTATCACCTCCGCACCTGCAGTCCCCGACTCTGGTGGCTCCTGCGAATGGCCGCAATAGGTCGAAAACGTAAAAACGGGGTCAGACCACTTTTATTAGTAAAAACGGGGTCAGACCACTTTTATTAATAGTGGTCTGACCCCTATTTCCCCTCTGCCAGAAGTCGGCGAGGATGTTACCCATGCAGGTGCTGCGCATGGAAGCTTGAAAGGGTAGTGGATGATGCTAAAATGACATCATTTTAGATGAGGTTTTTTGTGCGCTGGATTACATTTCTGCTTGGCATGGCAGCCATTGGTGGGTGCGTTAGTCAGCCAATGACGCTGAGCAAAGATAACTTAAAGGCATATGACGTTTTTCTGGCTCAACCTGTGGTTGCCGATACGGTATTTCGTGAAGGGGACAGGTTAAGTTTCCAGCTCGTGGCACCGAAAACCAAAGCAAGGCCTCAACGTGTTGTTGTGCAATTAGAAGCGTCTTGTAGCGTGCCGCAATTGAGCGCCGCGTATATAGATTCTCCGTATGGCCGGATTTATGTAAATCGCAAAGAGGGAGAGTACGTCGGGGTGCAGCCCCTACTGTCATCGCTGTCTTCCATGCTCATAAAGAACCCAAGCTTCCTTCAAGCATGTTCTGAAATATCGCAGCCTGACTGGCGAATCGTAAAAAAGAACGCGAATGACCGATGGCTAATGCTTGATAGGGATAGCATCAAGAAGCAAGGCTCGGAAACGCTGTTTTGGGGAGCCTATGATAATAAGGAAGTACTGACGGATGCAGTACGCGGCTTGTCTCCCTCCCAAGTGCGCGAGCACTATGCCGTCGATTGCACCAAGCAAACATTTCGCCGGTTGGCCAGTTATGATGTTGATATTTTCAACAGTGTTGTCGACGGTGAAACTCCGGAAAATCCTGTGGCCAAGCTTGTAGCGGAAGCTAATGATGATAATAAGCTGTTGTTCAAAACGCTGTGCATGGGGGCTGAACAACTGAAGGAGCTGCCAGCTTACAATTCGCGTTACAAAGCACTTGATGTGCTCGCCCCAAATATGATTGATGCGCCAATTCTTTCTGCAATCAACGCGCTCAATCTGCAACCTGCAACCAAGAAGCTGACCTACATTGCAGTGGGCGAAACACCTACCAGCAAAGGGGCGACTTCAAACTCCTACGAAGAGAGTTTTTTTACTACAGATTTAGCCAGTGGACAGATCGCTGTCGATCTACGTAGAGAAGCTTATCAGACTCATAAAATTACTTGGCGAGGGCTAATTAATCTTGGTAGTAAAACCACTACGCTTCAACGCAAGGTAGGGACCTATAAACTCAACCGCCTGGTTTTTTTCGGAGATTGGCAGCGCATGCCCGTTGGCTCTCTATTGAGCTACACCGCTCAGGGGGAGCTTGGCCGTTCTGATCAAAGTTCGCAAGTCGCTAGAGTCTTCACGGTGGAATGCACTGTAAGGCGCGAACTTAACGCCAGTGAACTCAATGCCAAATTCAGTGGTATAGCCAAGGGGCTGGGGTGTATTACTAAATTTGAGAAACACCGTGCGGCTTATACAATTTACTACTTGGCTGATTATGGCTACTTTCTCGATTTAGGTAGTGATAAAAATACATATCCCAATAATGAACTCCGCATTTTGAGCGTTCACTGAGGGCGGTCTGAAATCGTCATGTATTTCTATCGGCAGCAGCGCTCCGCCGATTTTGAAAGCGCCGAATTCGCTGACAGCTACCTGCCAACCGTTACCCGTATCCGTGAAGGCGGGACGGACTCTCTATAATGGGGCGGTTGCCGCCCTTCGCGACAGGCAGCTATCGGCCCAGGCTGTGTAAAAACGTTTTTGAGCGCGTCAGGTACTCCAAACCGGACTGGAAATCGCGTTTCTACGCGAAATCCACATCTGCAGACGTGCCGATAAATTTCAGATTTAACGTAGACGCACACACTTTAATTTTGGCGAAGTGTTTTTACACACTCTGGGCCAAAAGGAGCCAGTCGGATGCCTCCAGGAAATCAGGGGCGATTCAGAGGAGCTTAAGGCATTTCAATCTAAATTCCCTGACTATGTTAAATGGTGAGTAATGGATATTCTGAAAAAAGAGTGTATTGCCAGTGTAACGTTGTTTGATTTGCGCCTGTCTGAAGGGGAGCTAATGGTTTATGCAGATTGCATGCGCATTATCAAAGAGCGCCTTTGCGATTCGGAAATAGCTTCTCTAACAGTTTGCGAATCTAAAGATGAGCTATCTCACTTCTTGGAGGATATGTTGGATGCGCTAAAATTAGTTGAACGGCAAGAGTACGTTCCAGATAGGTTTAAGTAGTTTTTAAGTCTGTGCCCTTTTCAATGTTGTCTCTTCAGCAGGGTACGTTGAGTGTCTTTTTGTGGACAGGTGAAAGGCAGCTCATGGCCGGTTAGCGACCGTCGCTCTGATTAGCCATCCTTGTCTTTCCACACGTGGATAACCTTCCAGGCGGTCAGTCAGCTTCTGATTTCGAGAAAGGGTTGGTTAGCTTGCCTCCTGGGGAGCGAGTGGCGACTGTAAAGACCACGGCCAAGGAAGTTGCTGATTCGCTTGGGTGGAAGAAAGATAGCCGTCTCAGTAGGATGAATTCGAGAGACGTTTTTGTCGGTGGTGATGGTTTTATTTACTCGGTTGATACCCAGCATGGTAGATTCGGAAAGTTAAATGGTAGGAGCGGAGCGCATATGGGAGATGTTAAGTTCGATCTTAGTCCTGTAGATAACTAAAAAGACTCTTCTGGTGGTCATGATCTGAGGGTTAAGTAATGGCATGTGTGAAGCTGGTTGAGTATGCAGGTGAGCTGATTTCGCGCGGCTATATATTTAGACTGCCAGCAAGTTGGCCGTATGAAAGTGTTGTGGATTTCATGGTTGTTGATCTCCCGGATGAGAAATTTGGGCACTCTTTGGTCGTTGCGTCTGGAAATAAGTCAGGGTTGATGCTCATTCAGCTCCCTATCGAAAGTCGTGCTCCTGGTCACGGGATTTCGACAAGGTGGCTGATTGATAACTGGAGTAAATGGGTGTACCCGGAGTGTGATGTGAACGATGTTTTCTTATATGAGAGGTCGGCTGCTCCTAGTTGGGTAAGCACCGCTTGAAAGTAGTGCTTGTATGTGTGTGGACGGCTTTTGGTTTCGCTTTGCTACGGTGGAGGGCTTGGGGGTAGATGTCTTCGAATGGTGCTTTGAATCGCCCCGAGTTTCATAGCTGCTTTCGAGCCTCAGGGATACCAGCCCAGTCGCAGTAAGACTGTCCGCTATTGGCCGACTCCTGCCTTCCATGACCGGCTAAAATCGGCCAAAAGCAGACCGCCGGCGCGGTTCTGGTTTAGCCCGATAGTCAATGCTCACAGCATGCGACTGCATATCTAAAGTCATTCTGCCTTATTGCTTACACCTATATCCCTATATGCCCCTCTCATTTTCCGTGAACATGCCGAAAACATTGGTGTTAGGCTTCGCTGGAGGCCTACCACCAACTCTCTCAGGATCGACCTCGATCCGCGTTCAATCCTGATAGAGAGCCCTATGGAATGCCAAAATCACCCAGGACATGCTTGGAAAATCTTTCGGAGAAGCTATTGATGCGCTTCGTGCTCGTTCGGAAGTACCTGTCCAGTCCACGGACTCTGGCGAGTCTTGGATCGACTCTCTTGGATTGACCGACGAGCAGAAAGCGCGTGTGGCCGCGAGTAAGGGCATCCGAACCACCCTCACTCGGCCCGAGTGATTTGTTAGCGGAAAATACCATGAGCGAGCCCTTTGCCCCTGCGGTGCTGATCGACCCTGATGATTGCCGACGCGATGGATGTGCCCGTGTTTATGATCGAGTAGTGACGGAGGAAGCAATCATGCGAGTTGTGTTTTTATCATTGTGTTGCTTATTACTAACCGCCTGTTCAGCAGAGCCAGTACCGAGCGTCAACGTTCCCGCAGGCATCCCCCAGGATGATCCCCTCTTCGGCTTGCGTTGCTGGGTCTCTCCAGATGATGCCTCAGTGACGCGCGAGCAACTCGAATACATCCTGGCCCGCAGCGAGGGTGGAGACTCGATGTGCAAGATGCTGCTCGGCGGCCTTTATGAAAACGGTCGTAGTGTCCCCCAAGACATTGCGAAGGCAAAGACCCTTTACCAGTCAGCGGCCGATGTCGATGAGCGGGCCTATTTCCTCCTCGGCAAGCTTGCCGAGAGTGGTCTAGACGGGCCCCCGGACTATCTGAAGGCCAGGCAGTTTTACCTGCGTGCAGCCACCGGTGGTAACAGCAACAATGCAGAGGCCAGCTTGGCCAAGCTGATGGAAGAAGGCAAGGGCGGTCAGCAGGATCTCGAGGGCGCCATGACGCTTTACTTGAAGGCAACCCGTGCCAGTTTTGGTGACGAATGGGACGGAATTCAGCGGCTTCGCGGCCGAGGAGTCAAACTAACCGCAGAACAAGAACAGCGCTACAACAAGACCTGGATTGGGACGACGAAGGGCAGGATTCAGAGCAAAATATTGCGTGTTCAGGACAGTGTGTCAGGGGCCCTCAAGCCTGGGCCGGTGGGAAAGGAGGTCACAGTGAAACTGGAATATGTTCTGGGTTCTCTCGTGCCTCGGCTGTCCATCGTGAACAGTTCAAACGATAACGCCGTCGACCAGGCCGTATTGCAGGGGTTCGAAGATTTTCGGTTTACCGATGGGCCGATATTGCCGCAGGGGCAGAAGACGTGGTCAGTGCAGGCCCTTATCTATGTGAGTTCGCGTTGATGGGCTGTCTTACAAGACCTATTGGGATGCCGCCACAAATTCGAACTGACTCGCTTGGCTCGAAATCAGGTGTTCCCACGTGCTTCACTACCGTACTGATTTAACCCAGGAATGTCAGATGAACAAGCGCACCAACATTGCTCCACCAGTTCAATCATGGCCCACCTGGGCGAACTGGTGCGGCCTCGATCCAGCCGGGTAGTGGGTGTTCTACGAAAACGAGCCGACCACTACGGCGGAGGGACGGCTGCCTAATGACGGGCAATGGGGCATGCCGCGTGAGTGCGATGTGACGGTCTACGAATCCTGGGAGGCGCTGACGTTCTCACGCCTTGCCGCCACTGTGCATTGATATAGGAAAAGTCGCTGTACCCAAAAGCCCGCCGCCGTGCGGGCTAATCCCGTAGAAGAGGCACGCTTTTCGTGCCCGATGTGCGGGTACTATATGAAGGACATTTTTTTGTTACTGGGTGCGCTCGCACTCTGCGTAGCCGTTGTGTGGGGACTGGTTAGGTGGTCGCGCCGGGGGCAGCGGGAAATCGCGAAGAAATCCGACGAAGGTTGGAAGGAAGCTGGTCGCAAGCACTAGCGGTAAGTCGCTTGGCGCTCCGAAGTAAGAGGAAAATCAGCCATGAAACATTTGATGGGATACACACATAGCGCTCTATCTGATGAGCTTTGTGGTCGCGCTGATCGCTGGTTTGCTGGCTTCTTTTGCCGGTTCTAACGTCGTTCTGGCCTTTGGATTCTCGGCAGCTTTGCTGATGTGGTGGCCGCTTGTTCGCGACCTTGTGCCGGTCGCTTTGTCGGTCGTGATACACGGTCGCTGGCCAACTCGAAACACATAGGAATTGCTGCCATGAAATTTAACGCAGGCTCGCTCAGCGACTAAACCCCATGTGCAGCCCCCATAGAACGACGCCTGCGACCAGGCCACCGATGCCAGGTGCGAACGCCAGCGTCAGGTCGGCAGCAATCAGCAATAGCAGCCACTCGTAAACTGCAATTCCGCATTGAATCAGGCAACCGTCGATCAATCTCGCGGAGTCTGGACAGTCGAATTTCCAATGCTCGCGAGAAAAATGCCGGTATCCCGATTAGAGCGCAGACAAACCACGCGGCAAGCTGATGGCGCTGTTGCAACAAGTTGCTGCATTTTTTCTCGCGCTGATTTTTTCGTCCGCCACATGAATCTAAAAAACTCCGGCAGGTTCATCAGCAGTTCGGGGCAGTTCTCCGGCAAGTCAAGCCGAGACTGACCGCGTTGGAGCAGGGTTCTGCGCAGTACGCGCAAGAATCGAAGCGTCGCCGAACGATCAATCCATATCAAAAGATCTGCACGGGCCAGCCGGTTGTCCCAAGTGGCTGAATGGCCACCTTCGAATATCCAACAATCTCGGGCCTCTACATCGAGACAAAGCTGTGTCTTCTCGTCCCGACTTCGTTCGATCCACCCTGGCTGCCAGTGAATAGTGTCGATATGAACGACCGGCAAACCCGTGCGCTGACCAAGCTCACACGCCAAAGTGCTTTTGCCTGACCCAGGTTGACCAACAATCATCACCCGTTGCATCGAAGCTCCTTCTCGCTATGCAAGCTGATTTTTTGGGGGTGGCGATTTTACGTCAATGCCTATCTCGGTCAACAACAAGCGGTCAGCATGACAGGCAGCTTCTGGCCGAAAGGGGTCAGCCATGAAAACCTGTTACTGGCCCGACCGTTCGTAGACGGGCGACAACGGGATCTGTACGCTCCGGAAAATCCCCCCCGACCTGAGTAAAAACTTCTGGAAAGGAAATCCCGGCGTTATTTGCGATAGGAGTCGCGCCATGTTTTCAAAAAACAGACTGATCGGTTTGGCCGTGATGGCTTTTATAATATCGGTATGGGCGATGGCGTGGCCTGTATCGAAAGCGCTTCCTAGTGGGGCTTTCAGCGAACCGGTAGGCTCTGTATACAATGGACTGAACGTTCTTTTTACAGCGCTGGCTTTTGGCGGAGTGATCATCACTTTGCTGTTCCAGGCCGAAGAGGCCAAACATGCAAGACGTGAAGAAATCGAACGTTCCATATTCGATTTGTTTCAAACGTTCACCTCTCAAGAGTTCCAAGAGGTCAAGAACGGCGCATTTCGTGCCCTGCTGGCTGGCGTACAGAACGAGGAGTACGCGCATTTTCTAGCCAGTCGACTATACGCCGTGGACCAATTGCCTTTTCCGGCAACAGTCATTCCAATCCTGCGCGTACTCGATGAGTCGAAGGCGAACCTCGACGACGCTCAGATCGAGCAAGCGGATCGGGCTGATCGATTGATGCTAGACAACGTGCTCAACTTCTTTGCACTGCTGGCACAGCGCAAGTCTTCGTCAATGGTCATCAAACACTGCGACTTTGCATACGATTGGTGGAGGCCAACTTTATGGCTGGTGGCACTGCTGCAGCAGGAGCATTTTAAAAAGTCCGAAGCGATCCCGGTGTATTGCAGAACTCGCAAGATCGCCGAGACCCTTGTCGTGCTGGACGAGATCTATGGGCACACCCCGCTGACTACGCCACTCGAGATACGTCATTATATTGATACACATCCAAAGATCTTGATGTTTCGTAGGAAACCAGAGCTGCAGGGGTTGAGCAGTCATCAGCTACCAGTCAATGACTTGGAGCCCTATCCACTCCCATGATTCGTGCGGTGTCCTTTGCCGGCGGTAAGCCGAACAGGCGCACGTAATCCGGAACTGAGTTGAGCTCTCGTAACCAACCTCGAACGCAGCCGTGGAAGCTGCGCGACGGGTATTGAGCGGTGAGCGTCACCCAGGTTTTGCAACACCCGCTCAATTCTTCGGGAGTGGATTTTCCGCGAGCATCGCGGGCACGCAGATCACAGATCTTTAATCGCGGAAGTGTGAGCCGCTGCCCACATCGACAGGTTGTCACAGGTCGATTTCTGTCGTTCGCGACGGGCAGCAATCGGCCAAGTGCAGCCGCTCATAGTCCTTGGCGGATCGATGCGGCGCAGGCACCGTCTATTCTGTAATGTTAGGCAGTATTTTCTGTGTATCCCTGAGGAGCATTGCATGTTCAAAAACTGGAGGGGTCAGGTCGCGTTGGTCAGTGGCGCCGGCAGCGAACATGGGATTGGTCTTGCCATCGCGAAGCGTCTTGGAGACTTGGGGGCAAAGCTGATCATCACCGGCAGCAGTGCTCGCATCCATGACCGCGTCGCGCAACTGAGCGCGGAAGGTTATGAGGTGGAAGGTCGCGCTGCAGATCTCACCCAGCCTGCTCAGGTCGGCGAACTGGTGACCTGGGCTGAATCACTATGGGGACGAATCGACGTGCTTGTGAACAACGCCGGTATGGCGGTTCAGGGTGAAGCCGAGGTGTTCTCCGACGTGGCCAATATGAGCGTTGATGTCTGGAACACCTCGATTGCCCGCAATCTGACGACTGCATTTTTGTTGACCCGAGCAGTGTTGCCGGGGATGCAGCATCGTCGATACGGGCGCATCGTCCATATCAGTTCTACGACGGGTACCCGCGTCAGCAATCCTGGCGAGGCAGCCTATGCGGCGGCAAAAGCCGGGATTGTGGGGATGAACATGAGCTTGGCGCTGGAAGTCGCGCCATTCGGCATCACCGTGAATTCTGTTGCCCCTGGATGGATCGCAACGCAGTCCAGCACAGCTGAGGAATTGACTGCAGCGCGGTATGTTCCAGTCGGGCGTGCCGGTAGACCGGAGGAGGTCGCTGCCGCGGTAGCCTTTCTTGCTTCTCCAGAGTCCAGCTACATTACGGGCGAAATTCTTGTGGTCGACGGCGGTAACTGCCTTACTGAGAACAAAAGTCCCCGTTGAGCGCGGAGTTCAGTCTTTTCAATGGGGACTGTCATCAACCATCATTCGGGCTTAGGCTTTCTCAATAGACAAATCTATAGCTCGGAACCGTTGAGCCGCGCCCCTTTCCTGGCTTCGGGTCGATAGCCGCCCCTCGCGATAGGGGGCAATCGGCCAGAAGCAGTCATTCACAACGTTCAAAATTAAACCCATCCGCGCAGTCGTAGTGGCCAACAACAAAACTGAAAAGCCACGACGAGCAGGTCTCCCACACGACTAATCTACAATGAACAACTTCGCCCCGGTGGTGGTGAATGAACGATGCCCTTCAGCATGACTACCCACTTGATAACTCATACCAGCGGTCAGCGTGAACTGGCGGCCGTCTTCCAGTTCTGTCTGCAACTGGCCTTCAAGGCACAGCAGTATATGACCTCTCCAGCACCAGTGATCGGCCAGGTAACCGGGGCTGTATTCGACCATCCTTACGCGCACGGTCCCAAACTGACAGGTTCGCCAATAGGCCACGCCCGTCTGACCGGCATGCTCCACCGGTTCAATCGTTGACCAGTCGGTAGTACCAAACGGGATGGCGTTGAGATCCATTGTTGCCTCATTGATATTCAGTGACCGCGGACCGTATCAATCCGGCGACAGTGCCGATAGACACAGATGGCCCGCAATTTTGAAATACAGGCTCTGTAAAAACGGGGTCAGACCATCATTGCTTTAAACGTGGTCTGACCCTGAGGGACACTAAGTTTCCGCTATGAAAACTTATTTTTATTAGGCGCAGCCGGGGCGCTCCATGCGGCGACTGCTTCCCCCTCCCGGCGGAGCCCAGTACTTTCCATGGCTTCCTCACTGGGTCGAAAGCGGCATGCGTGAAAGGCCGCTATTTGGCCGATTTCTGCTGTTTGGTCAGCGCCAGCGACCTGTCAAAACCCGTCATCGAGCGCGCACCAGAACCTAACATCGGATCGAGTGCGCGGGCCTGGCGCGATGTTGACAAATGTAACGTCGGACGGGCTCGGAGCCTTTAAGTCGGCCTGTTTAGAAATACCAAACGTGCAGCCAGAGCGGCCATTACCGCAGCGAAGCCATAAGCGCCTAGGCGTTTGGGGATCAAGCCGTTGCGCAGGCGCGCATGAAGCCGTCCGGCGCAAAATCCGAGTAGGGAATGAAACACCAAGGCGATCAGCGCAAGCAGCACACCTAAGAACATCAACTGCAACGTGACGCTGCTGGTGCCGACGGTGACGAATTGCGGTAGGAATACCATGAAGAACAACAGCGCCTTTGGGTTTAACAGGCTGTTGAGCGTGGCTCGGGCCAGGATTTTCCGCAATGAAGCCTGTGTAGGTTGAGTGTCAGTATCCGAAGGGGGAGCCTTCAATGCTTGCCAAGCCAACCACATCAGATAACAAGCGCCTGCCCACCGCAACAAGTCGAACGCCGGTGCCCAACTCATCACCAGCGCCCCTAGACCCGCGCTAACCAGGACGGTCATCAGCAAATCGGCCAGGGTTATGCCGAGTGCTGCCGCGAGGCCGGCTCGCCAGCCGTGAGCGACTGCGTGGCTGGTGACGATTGCCATGTTGGGGCCTGGCACTATAAGCAGCAGTAAGGCGGCAACAATGAATAGGTAGAGATTAGTAGCGTCTGGCATAGCGCAATACCTCCTTGGATGAGGAGTCATGCTAACCGGCAATGTTCAGGTAGAAGCAGATACAGCGGGGGGGGATTTGGGCGGAACAGTCTGGTGCGGACCAATCATGGAGAGAAATTCAAAATCAGTACCCTGACTACATGACTTCGCTCGGCCCTTGGGAAGAAGATACGGTCATCGAATACCTTGCAGATGAATACCCAGAACTTTCCTCGCATCCGCAAGAGCAAGTCAATGCGTTCATAGCGGATACTCAAGAGGCAAGAGTGCTTACTTTTGCCGCGTAAATCGTTTTAGCGAGCATTCTCAGAAGCTCGCCCTGGGTGGAAATCCGCCGTTCATGAAGGGCAGCATTCGGCCCAGAGTGTGTAAAAACGCTTCGCCAAAATTGAAGTGTCCGCGTCTACGTTAAATCTGAAATTTATCGGCACGTCTGCAGATGTGGATTTCGCGTAGAAACGCGATTTCCAGTCCGGTTTTGAGCACCTGACGCGCTCAAAAATGTTTTTACACAGCCTCGGCCAATAGCGGTCATTGAGTATCTACATCTGTTCAATCATGACGCGCCTTGTGATCTTTGGGCTTGAGGACATGCTATAAACACCGCAAAAAAAGGAGTCTCTCTGACCATGGATACAAAATGTTCGGTCTTTATCGCAGCAAGTGTTGACGGCTTCATTGCCAGGATGGATGGAGATATTGAGTGGCTCCATCGGCCTGAGTACGAGTGCCCTGTACTAAGGGGACTCACTTATGATGAGTTCATGACGACGGTCGATGCACTGGTTATGGGGCGCAAGACGCTGGACAAGGTGTTGTCCTTCCCAGAGTGGCCCTATGAGAACACGCGAGTCGTGGTGCTCTCACATGGGGAGGTACCGCTACCACCAAAACTGCGAGGCAATGTCGATGTGTTGGCCGGCGATCCGGTACTTATCGTGGCGCAGCTTGCGTCTCAGGGTCTGAAGCATCTCTATATAGACGGAGGTCAGACCATCCAGGCTTTCTTCGCTGCGGGATTGATCAACGAGATCACTATTACGCGTATTCCAGTGTTGTTGGGCAAAGGAATTCCATTGTTCAGCCAGTTGGGTGATGAGCGTAATTTATGTTTGATTGACTCATCAGCGTCTGATAACGGATTTGTACAAAGTCGTTATCAAGTGCTCACATAGGCTTACTGATTGCGGTCTATTGTTCGGAGCAACGGTAAAGGGCTGATGTGTTGAATATGAGCTAAGGGCTGCATTTGGCCGTTTTCTACCGGTCATGCCCACGAATCGCGCGGGTCAAATCCGATGCAAATGACTGGTCCGGTCGAATGCAAATGGGTGGGCACGTCCGTGCACTAACCCAACTCAGTAATGATCGCCGTTATTTTTGCAGCATGGCCGGATAGGCGTAGACAGAGGTGAACCGCCAGAAACAAGAAAGCCCGCACGAGGCGGGCTTCTTGAGGTGATTCATAGACTGCTGTAGACGTCTATGGATCGGTACTTGGTGGCTACACAGACATTTGAACTAGTTTTGTAAGGTTATGATTTATATAGTTATTTTGTCTTCTGTATTTTGAAGGGATACACGTGGGGATACACGGCGCTGTCTGCTGGGGTGTTTTTAGACCGCTCCATACTGGCTGAAAAAGCCGCCGAGGCTCGTCGCTCCACCCCCGACGAACGGTAACGCCATCTTGATAAGCCCGCCGCCTGTGGAAGACGTTGCTATTACAACCACCCTTAGGCGTTCTTGCCATTCCCCGCGCCAGCACCACCCCGGATCAGGGTAGTGGTCATTCATGGTGTGTTTCGCGAAAGGGCGTTGTCCGGGATTCTCCGTAATTAGCCTGGGCTCCCATTCTGGTATGGCAGGTGCTGCGGACATGGGATGGTTAAAAGAATTAATCGGCGTATGGGAGATAACGATTGTTCGTCGACCGCTCAGATAAACTCGGCAATGTTGGCCACTCGGCTCTTCAGCATTCGTTTCCGCAAAAAAAATTTTACCTCGGGCGAGAGCTCACTCCAATCGAGCAGCTCTATGTCGGCAGTGGTATAGCAACCCTTGGCTTTCATCGCATTGTAGTTTTCTCTCTTGGTCACGATATGGACCTTCTCCATGAGGTATATCGCATCGATGAATTCCTGGCAGTTTTCGCCTTCCACCATGTGACGCCCAATTAATTTTGTTAGCTCGTGCTGAATCCTATGGAAATGCTCTAACACAAGTTCGCCTTCCAGGTTGGCCAGCGTGGCGCTCGAGACTTTGCCAGTGAACATACAAATCCGGCGTTTCAGGCTTGGCCCGATGATGTGTGTATAGATACCTCGAACGGCGGTCGGATTGAAGGCTCCGCTTTTAGCGGCGTACATCATGACGTCGTAACATTTGGTGAGCGTATCGTTGAGAGTTAGTGGTGAGGCCATGGCATTCTCATCGGTATGAGCAGTTGCTTTCATTTGAGCCTTAATGCCTTCTTTCATGTTGATGCAGAGGCTCATCTGACAGATGGCAGAATATACTGGTACCTACAGGCGCATTTCCCTGATGACTCGCTGAGGCTCCGCACCTCGCGAAAGGCCGCGCCGGGCGTCCTTGGTGAGCTGGTCGAGCGCTTGGCCTTCAAATCTCGCCGCTATTCCATAGTCCTTCCTGACAACAGCAGCACAAGATCCGGCGGAAAGCTGCTGTATCAACGGCGCGATCGCTACAGAATACTAAAGGGCGGACCATAAGCCTGCCCCTTGCAGTGAGTTTTTATGAGCTTGTTTTTGTAGGTGGCGTTTCTATTGCAGCTTGTACAGCAAGTCCATTTTCGACTTTTTGAGTTTCCGCCTTGAGAATTCTTTCTGACGTTTCAGAAAGCTTCTTCGATATAGCCGAGAAACCTGGAATTTTAGATAGGGCGTCCATCGAGTCAGAAAGCTTTGCGCTATTCTCTAAGGCATCCATAAGGGGGTGATCTGATTTATTGTAGTCGGTGATGAGCTTCCCAGGATTTTCAGAGCTGACTTGAAGAAGGTTAAAGAGAAGTCTAGTTCTAAGCTCATCTCGAACCAAGCTTTCACGAGGTAGAGATTCAATCTGGTTGGATAGGCCGGAGAAGGTTTTTCCAAGAACGGCTTTGTGTGTGTACTCTTCAATTAGTCGTTTAGATAGATTTAGTTTTTTATTTGATGAGTATGCGAACCACAGTACGGGGAAATATAGCGGCAAGATGGAGATGATAAGGCTTGGCGTGTCCTTGATCACCTGTACTAGGTCCGAACCTTTCCACCCAAGAAGATATATGTCAACAAAGAAAGGGATTAGTGAAACTGCAACCATTAACGCAATTGCAGTGGCGAAGCTGGATTCATATTTTTCTTGAGAAACTATTTCGTCCTCTTTCTTTTTTTCATATGCGGCGCTTAAGCCTTCAGCCATTGCTCCAGGTAGCAGTCCGGTGAGTTGCTTATCTATCTCTAGAATTCTATCCTTTGAATCTGAAACCAATGTTTCAAAGTTTTCATTGTCGGCTTTTAATTGCTTTTCATGTTTTTCAGTAATGGTGGATGTTAGGTTTTGGATTGTTTCGTGTAGTTCAACTGTCTGATTTGCCACACCATCATAGGCGACCTTCAGCTCATCTATTAGCCCATCTACCCGCGCTACCGTGCCGTCAGTAGCTTTTATTTCCTCACCAAAAATTACTGAGTGCAAATCATCTATTTCTGACTTTCGTTTAATTGAGTGAGTTAAAAGGCTTTCGATGTTTTCGCTTGTTTTTTTGGAGGTTTCTACAAGTTTGCTTACAAGTTCAACCTGTTCCGGAAGAAGTGCGCTCTCCGACAGCGCTGACTTTATTATTGCATAGCTTGACGTGATCTCGTTGGCTTGTGATTCAGCTGTCTCCTTTATAGTTAGAAGCTCTGCGTATACTGCTTGGTTGCTGATTACGATAGACTGTGTCAGCGCTTGATCTTGCTCTGCGGCCTCTTTGGTTGCTCTTATTTCAATGAGTTCTGCTTTGGCGTCAGCATTGAGAGCTGTGAGTTCTGTCAGTGCTATGTCGATATTTGATTTTGTTGCGTTGATTTTTTCTTCGATCGACTTTGCATTTTTTGCGGCAGTACTAGCGACTTGTTCCGAGTCAGTTGCCTTTGTTATTATTTCTAATCGTAGGATTTCGAAATCTTTTTCAACTTCTGTTCGAAATGCGTCGAAGACTTTTTTATCAACACCTAAAAAAGACATAAATTCCCCAATATCCTTATACGTGAAAGTTGATTTTTTAAAGCGGCTTAGGCACCTTTTGCCGCTTGTGCAGGTATTATTTTTTCAAGGAGCCAAGCTTCCGCTACGTTTGGCGGGGCAGTCAACGTTAATGAAGCCAAATTTTCGCTATTCTTGCGTGCTACTCGCGCGGTCCGGTCACCGGGTGTCCGAACGTGGTTGGTTAAGGTAACCCTCCCGATATAAATGAAGGTTAAATCGAAGCAGCCGCTTTCTGTGCCTGATCGATGTTAGCCCCGGTAATTTTTTGACGGGCATGATTACTAACTCGCGGCTGTTCACGCTGGAAGCCTCACACCGCCTGGCCTACTGACCACTTGAGTATCTTGCCTGCGATAAAACCGTCTGGTGCCTGTCTAGTATTGCCTGGCGAGCTAAGGATTTAAATGGTCCGGTATATCACCACCCCATCCCGTCAACGGGCCTTGATATTGATCGGGTATTTACCTTGACGGGCACCTCTAGAATTCTTGACGAGGGCGGCGCTGGCCAAGCTGCGCGAGTGCGCGCAAAGCGTTGCTCTGCGTGGCTTTCAGCGATCCAGCTGCTGGTGGCGCCAAGTAAATCCGTCAAGACCTGTCAAGAATTTCGTCAAGGCTGGTCAAGGATTGGGCTCTCGGAGCCACCCGCCACGGGTATGCCAAAAATTCTGGACGTGGTGGGTATCTGGCCTGTTACCCCGATCTGTCGGAACCCTTGATCGCTGGGGCTCCCGGCTTAAATCAGGTTGCGTGCCGCGCAGCGATCCGTCCAGATCTGTCCAGAATTATTTGCCTCCTCACGGCTGTCCCAGGCTGCCGGCGACGGTCAGCTCAGCAATGCCTTGGCGAATGAACACCAGGTTCTCGTCGAGCGTTTCCAGTGCGCCGCGCACGTTATTGGCAATGTCTGCCGATCCTCGCTGCTCGACCCAGTTGGAAAGCTCCTCCACTGCGGCGCCCAGGGCGAGTTGGTTTTGATTGAGGCGGTCGAGCAGGCTGGCGATCAATTTGGTGTCCGTCATGGTGGTTCTCCGTGTTTCGAGAGAGCGTAGCACCGGTGCCGCGAAGACCTGGAATCACCTTTACGTGGTTTGCGTCTGCCGGCGGCAAATTGGCCTGGCGATGTGATACGGGATTTCCCCGCATCTAACGCGCGGCCTCCGCCCGCATTGGGCGGTGCGCGTTCTCAGGCGGCCACGCTTGCCGAATCCGTCTCATGCCTGTCTCACATTCGCTGGCGATTCGGTAAAGGCCGGGTAAAAGTAGGCAGGCCAATAGCGCCGTATCCGTCTGGGGTCTGTCAGGGGTATCGGCGGAAACGGTGCGCTTGTTTGACGGGCTGGCCACGCGATAAGACTCAGACGCCCACCCGGCTTGGGTTTCGTCCCATGCCGGTCTCAAATTCCGTCAAAGGGTGGTCAAAGTAGGTGAAGTCAGCATGAAGACATACCCCATCACACTTGACTCGCCGGCGTCTTAATTAGGAATAAAAAAGCCCGCCTGGTTGGCGGGCTCTAGACTTTCATTTACTGGAGCCCCTTAAGACTCGAGCTATAAAACTGGTTGCCCTCCGGCAAAAATTATTCTAACCGGATGGCCATACCACTGCTGAGGCGGGTTGATCTTTCTCTCAGGACTAAATACCACCACCGTGAAGACTGATGGCGATGTCGAGTCATTGATCACAACGTTCGCAGAATTCGTCGTCAAATCAAGGCGCCGGAGCAATGCTAGCACTGATTGGTGGTTGTCCATTTCCGGGCTCCACATTATGGCTCGATAGAAGACTCAAGCTGAAGAAGTTCAATACCTTGGCTATAGGCAGCACAAAGGAGACATTGTTCCCACCAGCAAAAACTACGCCTACTGCGGCGGTGCCGTCGGCAGTAACCACCAGAGAGCCACTATCGCCGCCCTCAGAAAAGGTATTGCCGTTGGCTCCCTCTACAATCCATACGCCGGTGAAGTACACCATAGACTGGAATCGCGATGATTTGTAGGGGATTGACAGCGGTATCACCGTCTCTCCCAGTACGGTACCGAGCCTTAGCCCTGTAGTTCGCCCCACTTTTTTTACGACCATCCCTGCTCTCATTGGCGCGATTACTGATGGCGTATCGTATGCGCCGTT
>Ga0302215_10001084_pt1 | contig 19871 bp, 14 predicted proteins | sample II_Fen_N3_1_FD_194580 | JGI IMG/M metagenome (GOLD analysis project Ga0302215, IMG submission 194580) | Peat permafrost microbial communities from Stordalen Mire near Abisko, Sweden - II_Fen_N3_1 | ecosystem: Environmental > Terrestrial > Soil > Wetlands > Permafrost | place: Sweden: Abisko...
TATGTTCCGTCCGATTTATTACAAACCATTCTATGCTACCTGTAAAGATGAGAATTGTCAGGGAGTTCAGATTCATATCATGGATTATAAGAAAGCAAAACTCGCTGAAATTCAGTTTTATATTATGCAGGAATTAAACAAATTGTATCCGGAAAAGGCAGTATTCAACAATGCCAATAAAGACCGTTATAACATGTTTGATAAAGTGAGCGGTAGCGATCAAATCAGAATCTTATTCAGCAAAAATCATTCTTTTGACGATATTAAAACGTATTGGTATAAAGATGTTAAAAATTACCGTAAGTTATCGAAGAAGTATTATTTGTATAATTAGTATGTAATGAAATCATTTCTGAACGACATAAAAAGACATATTCCTGAAAAGCGCATTTACACCGATGATATGCGATTGCTGGCATGGGGAACCGATGCCGGATTTTACAGGTTGATACCACAGATTGTGATTCAATCGGAAAGTGAAGAAGAAATCACTGAAATACTGAAAGCAGCTGACGAACATAAACTTCCGGTAACCTTTCGGGCAGCAGGAACGAGCCTTTCGGGTCAGGCAATCAGTGATTCCATTTTGGTAATTGCAGGAAAAAACTGGGAGAAATATACTGTTGCCCCTGATGGAAATTCCATTCGGTTGCAACCGGGTATTATCGGTCAACAGGTAAATGAGATTCTGAAACCGTTAGGTAAAAAGTTTCCACCAGACCCGGCGTCGCTGAAATCGGCCATGGTTGGCGGAATTGTACTGAATAATGCTTCGGGAATGAGCTGTGGAACGCATCAAAACAGTTATCAGATGCTTATATCGGCACGCCTTATTCTGGCAGACGGTACATTGCTCGATACGGGCGATGAAGTAAGTAAAGCTAAATTCCGACAGACTCATCCGGCATTTATCAGCACTATTTGCGATATGCGCGACCGGGTTAGAGCAGACAAAGAATTCTGTGCCCTGATCCGGAGAAAATATTCCATTAAAAATGTGACCGGATTGTCCATCAATCCGTTTATTGATTTCGACGATCCGTTTCATATCATTACCAACCTGATAGTAGGTTCAGAAGGAACACTGGCATTTCTGGCTGAAGCCAATATGAAAACAGTAGTTGAACTTCCGTTCAGAGCCAGTGCTATTCTTTATTTTCCAACTATGCGCTCGGCTTGCGAGGCAGTTATTAAACTAAAAAAGAGCCCGGTAACAGCTGTTGAGATGTTTGATCGGTTAGCCATAAAAGCGGTGGAAGATAAATCGGAAGATTTGCTAGAATTAAAACTCCTACCAGAAGATGGCGCCGTTCTGTTGATTAAAACAGAAGCTGAAACTAAAAAATCATTACAACAAAATATCGAACAAATCACCTCGGTCATTGCCGGTTTTGAGACGCTTTTCCCTACACGATTCACCGATATTGAATCGGAATACACGGCTTACTGGACCATGCGTTCTGGTATTTTTCCGACTGTTGGAAGCACGCGACCTGTAGGAACTACCTGTTTAATAGAAGATGTAGCATTTCAGGTAGACGATTTACCCGAAGCAACTTCCGATTTACGCGAAGTTCTTATACGAAATAACTATTCCGAAGCAGTCATATACGGTCACGCTTTGGAAGGAAACTTCCATTTTATCATCAATCAGTCGTTTGATACACCCGAATCAATTGCCCGGTATGAGCAAATGATGAATGATGTGATTGAACTGGTGGTGGATAAATATCGGGGGTCGTTGAAAGCAGAACACGGAACGGGACGCAATATGGCACCGTTTGTTCGCCGAGAATGGAGAGAAAAAGCCTACAACCTGATGCTCGAAGTTAAAAACCTCTTCGACCCGAAAGGATTGCTGAATCCCGGTGTTATTTTTAATGATGATCCCAATTGTCATATCAAGAATTTCAAACCATTACCTATCACGCATCCCCTCATTGATAAGTGTATTGAATGCGGATTTTGTGAAGTGAATTGCGTAAGCAACGGTTTCACGCTTTCATCCCGTCAACGAATTGTGATACAACGGGAGATTACCCGCTTGAAAGCAACCAACGAGAACCCCGAACGTCTTCGTTCGCTGGAGAAAAGCTTTGTATTTGCAGGCGAACAAAGTTGCGCGGGTGATGGACTTTGTTCCACTTCCTGTCCGGTTGGAATCAATGTAGGCGATTACATTCATACGGTTCGGGAGGAAAACATAAAGGATAATAAAACGGCACAACATATCGGCGAATGGACTGCAGATAATTTCGGGATACTGGCAACAGGGTTGAAAACAACACTTTGGGCAGCGGACACCACCCGTTCATTGATTGGAAAGACTGCAATGGGAGCTTTTACCAAAGGATTGCGTTATGTAAGCGGAAACAACATCCCGCTTTGGACACCTTCATTGCCCAAACGTGCCAAAAGAATCGAACAGCAAGGGCTGTCGCACAATCCGTTGAAAGTGGTTTATTTCCCCAGTTGCCTGAACCAGATGATGGGTGCAGGCCACGATGACCCCGATCAGACACCGTTGATGCATAAGATGACCGCCTTTCTGAATAAAGCCGGATACGAAGTTATTTTCCCCGCGAACATGAATAACCTATGTTGTGGAACCATTTGGGAAAGCAAAGGAATGCCACACATTGCAGATCGGAAATCGGCGGAACTGGAACAAGCGCTGTATCGTGCAACGGAGAACGGACGATATCCCGTATTGTGCGACCAGAGTCCATGCCTCTTGCGGATGCGACACACCATGCAGAATCTGAAATTATACGAACCGGTGGAGTTTATCAATGAATTCCTGCTGGATAAACTTGATTTTCATCCTACTGATGCATCCATTACCGTACATGCCACCTGCTCCACTATTAAGATGGGATTAAAACCAACGTTGGTGAAAATAGCCAACCTGTGCAGCACAAATGTACTGGTGCCGGAAGAAGTAGGATGTTGCGGCTTTGCAGGGGACAAAGGGTTTACCTTGCCGGAGCTTAATGAGCACGGATTACGTAAACTTCGTCCACAGGTAGAAGCAGCACATGCCACAGCAGGTTACAGTAACAGCCGCACCTGTGAAATCGGTTTGACCACACACAGTGGCATTCCATATATGTCCATTGTTTATCTGGTGGATCACTGTACAACTAAGAAGTAAAATATTTTCACTATTTTTGCATATCAATTTATCAATATACCTATGAAAAGAGCTATTTCATTCCTTATCATTCTCACTACGTTGTTTTCAGGCATACAGGCTGAACAGAAAAAACGCGAAATGCGCGCCGTATGGATTGCCACAGTGGCGAATATAGACTGGCCGAGTCAGAAGAACCTGACACCGAAAGCACAACGCGAAGAAATGCGTGCGATGCTCGATGGACTTGTAAAAAACAATATTAATGCCATCGTGGTACAGATACGACCTACAGCCGATGCATTCTATCCTTCTACTCTGGAGCCCTGGTCGAACTGGTTGACAGGCACACAGGGAGTAAGACCCAACCCGTATTATGATCCGTTGCAGTTCATCATTGAAGAAGCACACAAACGATGTATCGAAGTGCACGCCTGGTTAAATCCGTATCGCGTAACGAACTCGGGTTCGATAGAACAACTGAGCAAGAATCATTTGTATTACCAGAATAAGGATTTGTTCGTGAAATACGGTGGCAAGTACTATTTTGAACCGGGACTGGACGAAACGCGTGATTTCCTAAACCGGGTGGTGGAAGATGTGGTGGAACGTTATGATATCGATGCCATTCACTTCGATGATTACTTCTATCCGTACCGGGTTGCCGGCGAAGAATTTCCGGATGAAGCAACATTTCAGAAGTTTCCACGGGGTTTTGCACCCAATCAGAAAGACGATTGGCGCCGCAACAACGTGAATATGATTATAGCCGAGTTGCAACAGACGATTAAAAGCATTAAACCATGGGTGGAATTCGGTATCTCACCGTTCGGTGTGTGGCGCAATAACACGGTTGATTCACGCGGATCGGCTACGATGGCGGGTGTGCAGAACTATGATGACTTGTATGCCGACATACTCAAATGGCTTAAAGAAGGTACTATCGACTATGTTGTTCCGCAATTGTACTGGGAAATTGGCAAAAAGGTAGCCGATTATGATGTACTGGCCCGATGGTGGAGCGAAAACTCTTTCGGTAAAAACCTGTATATCGGGTTGTATGCCTCGCAACTGGGATCGTCGGAAGCCAATCAGGCCTGGCGCAAAGGCAATGAAGTGGTTCGTCAGTTGAATGATAACAAACAATATCCGCTTATTGATGGAGCCGTGTTCTTCAGTGCCAAAGGTTTTTTGAAGAATAAACAGGGACTTACCGACAGTTTGCAGCGCAATCAATACAAATATCCGGCATTAAATCCCATTAACCGCAACATTCAGGGCGATACACCCCTGCAACCACAGAATATCCGTATCCTCAGGGATGGTTCCGAAGCCTATCTGGTGTGGGATGCGGTCAATGATGACGGCGGATGTGCCACAGCTTACTACGTGGTGTATGCTTTCAAAGGCCGTAAGGTGGGTGATATGAACGATCCGGCAAACATTCTGTTGAGAACAACCGAAAACTGCGTGGATTTACGCGAACTGGAGAAAAAGATAAAAGGACATTATGCCTTTGTGGTAACAGCCGTAAACCGGTTTAAAAGGGAAAGTGTCCCTACGCAGGGCGTTGAACGAAGAATGTAACCGAATCCATTGAATAAATTTCCATAAACGAACAGAGGATGTCCTGCAAAGACATCCTCTGTTCGTTTATATTATCTGGCAAACCACCACAGCAGCAACACCACAATAAGCAGCGAAGGCAGCATGTTCATGATACGCAGTTTTTTTATTTCAAGAATATTAATACCCAATCCGATTAAAAGAATACCTCCCACGCTGGTAAGTCCGAGAATGATGTCGGGCGTAAAAAACGAACCGGCATACATGGCCAGCAACGTGAGCAGTCCCTGAAAGATCAACAACGGAACAGCCGACACAATCACACCGAAACCAAACGCTGAAGCCAGCAACATTGCCGAGAAAAAGTCCATGAGCGACTTGGTAAGCAACAGATCCGACGAACCGCCTGTACCTTCCTGAATGGTGCCGAGGATAGTCATGGAACCAATACAGAACAGCAGAAAAGCCGTAATCAATCCTTCGGAAAACTTCTCGCTCCCAATGCGAAACCGTTTCTTAAGGTAAATACTCAAACGCTCCGCTCCTGCCTCAAGGTTCATCCATTCGCCCAACAACGAACCAATGGCCAGACTACCCACTACGATAAGGATATGATCCATTTTAACCACCATGCTGATACCTATGGCCAGTGTAAACAGCCCCACGGCCTGAAAATAAATGGAAGTAACCCGTTCGGGCATATTCTTTTTCAGAAGCAAACCGGCGGTTCCGCCCACAATTACGGCTGCAGTGTTGACAAGGGTTCCAATCATACTTGTTGTTGAATTGATAGGTTGTTGAATCGTTGAGAGATCATAGCGTGTGCAAAAATACAATTTTTATCGTTATTCACAATTATTTGATTAAATTGCCTACCCATTCATGGAGACAATAATTTAAAAGCGGACATCCCTGAATGCAGAATGCAGCAAAAAAAAAATCATAACAAACCACAAGGGAACACATATTGGAGTTGTAGGGAATGCATATTGGAGTAGCAGGGTAGATATATTGGAGTAGCAGGGAAGGCATATTGGAATAGCAGGGTAGATATATTAGTGTAGCAGGGTAGATATATTAGTGTAGCAGGGTAGATATATTGGAGCACTGGGATACTCATTTTGGAATAGCAGGGAAAATATATCAGAACAGCGGGGAAGACATAGTGGAGTAGCGGGGAAGACAACTGATACCTTATGGTAATGTGTAAAATCCCGAAGGGATTAAACAAGCCCGCCACAGGCAGGTATGATTAGCCACGGGTAACAACTTTAAATCATTCACATGAATTGGATTGGTTTTAACCCATTCATTCGGAGGAATTATTTAACAGATACCAACTAACTATAAATGCCCATAAATTAGGTTAATTAAATAATAGTATTTATCTTTGGGGGCGAATAAAAAAGTATATACGGATATAGTGGAAGTATGAGTAATACTCATATATTCATGTTAACAACCATTATAAAAAAAGAAAAGGAATATGAAAATGAGAATGAGAATTATCGGAGCGATTTTACTAGTTCTCTCGATTATGAGAGTTTCAGCTCAAAGTTTAGACAACTTTGAATTAGTTGACAATTTTAAGGTTAAGGGGTTGACAACAAAAGTTTATTTTAAAGACCCATTTAAAGTTCTTATTAAAACTTACCCAGACTTTGACAGCAAAGATAACAAAACAAAATTTGAGCTTCTTACTACTTATCTTCATGAGAACACATTGTATATATTTCAAACAAGTAGAAAACAAGAAATCCTAAAAAGCTATCAGTTAAAAGGAAATCCTAAGAAAGTAAAGACAAGGTATTACTTCAATTTAGAAGTTGATAATCCAGACAATACGATTGACAAAATAGTCGATAAAACAAATATCGGAGGTTCTTTTTTTGAACATATGAGCATATTTCAGAATTCACAAGGAAAAGATTTAGTTGGAAAAGGTGTTCAGATTTGGGGCTATTTCTCAAGGATAGAACCATATAAAGATATTAAGGACAACATTTCCAATTTAATAAAAATGGATATCGAAAATGCGATACCTAAAGACTTTATTTACAAAGAAGAACCTATTATTGAACCATTATTTGATTATCAGACATGTGGCATAAACAATGTAAAAAAGCGTGTCATAAAAACCGATGTATTAGAATATGATTCCTTAGGTCAAATAAGCAGAAGATTTCCACGCACTGAAACTGATACAGAATTATATTTATCAGCTAGATCCAAGGAAATAGGTGGAGTTACTACTTTTCCATATTTTTCTTCAACTGATAAAAAAGAAAAAAAAGACAACAAAATATACATTACAAGTATACTTGACAATATCAAATATTATCTAAAGGACATTTCCGTTACAACATTTTCAAATTCTGAGCAGATTGAGAAAATTGAAGGTAAGCTTATTATTCATGGTTTTACAACTTCGGGAGAAACAACAAATTATGAGTTATATATTGCGGAATTTGCAAAAGTTGGCGATTGCTTTTTACCTAAAACTGTAAAGTTTTGTCCGATTGAAGATGTCAATTATCAACAACCAAGAATAAAAATTGAGATTGAATATGAATTAAAATAACTACTGCTCTCAATCATATTCCGTGGAAAAACAAATAAACAATTTAGTAATGCTAGTGCAGTAGCGGGGAGATTCTCCCAGAAACAGAATGAAAAAACAAAAAAGTGATATAGAAAGCCTGCATGATACTCTATCCAAACAAATAGAATTCATTAAGGAGATAGATAAAATCAAGTACATTCAACGTAAAACAAAGCTATTCAAAAGCAACCGTCCGGAGAATGATGCAGAGCATAGCTGGCATTTGGCCATGATGACCCTTGTGCTTGCCGAACATTCCGACACTCCGATAGATGTGCTCAAAGTTCTGAAAATGGTTTTGATACATGATATCGTTGAAATTGATGCCGGCGATACCTTTATATATGATTCAACGAAAAATCATACCAACACCGACGAAGAACTGACGGCTGCAAAACGTATTTTCGGACTTCTGCCCACAAAACAAGCAGAAGAGTTCATTGCAATATGGCAGGAATTTGAAAACGGGCAAACCAATGAAGCAAAGTTTGCAAAATCGATGGACAGGTTTGAGCCACTTCTTCAAAACAGTTCAAACAATGGCGGCACCTGGCGGGAATTTGATGTGGATTACACAAAAGTATATGAGAAGAAAAAGGCAATTAAAGAGGGTTCTGCTACCCTGTGGAATTATGCCGAAAACTTAATCAACGAAAGCGTGGAGAAAGGTATTTTGAAAAAGAAATGACTCAGAGTTACAGAAGAATCCCTTCCCCCCGCTTTCAGCGGGGTACTTCCCTTTAAAAAGGGAAGATCATGGATAGGCGAAGTTCTGCAATATATAGAGAGAATAAAAAAATAGAACTAACCGATTAAACATTGCATTAAATCAGAATATCGCGCATGAAAAAACAGATAGTAACGCTCCTTCTCATTCAATTAATTTCGGTATGTGGGTATAGTCAGTTGATTGTAAAGGACACTACAACCATTTTCGGGACAATCATATTCGATAACGGAGAGATGAAGAATGCCCGACAATGCTCCACCCTGACCGATGGCAAAGACCTGAATTACACTCCCGATGAAGTCAGCCTGTATAAAATCGGAGATAAAACATACAAATCGTTCCGTATCGACGTGGATGGCAAACCCGCAAACTACTTTCTCGAACAACTCATTGAGGGCCGTATAAACCTTTACTATGTAGCATTGAGCAAAGGAATCAGGAGGTTTTATGTCTCCGAAAACGAAAGTTCAGGAATAACCGAACTGCACGAAGCTGATTACAGGAAGATGTTGGAGAAATACTTTGCCGATTGCCCAACAGCTCTCAGGAACATTCCCTATGTAAAGTTCGAAAGATACGCATTGCAGAAATTCTTTCGCAATTACATCATCTGCCGGGAGACCCCTTTATTCCGGACGAGATTTGGTGTTGAAGCAGGTGGCGTACTCACTCACTTCACCTCTTCGAAAGAATTAAAACGCCCGTTTCCTGATAATAACATCTACTTTAGAACCGTTTTCGGTTGCTTTGCCGATATACCGGTTGGCTCCTACAACTTCTCCTTTCATCCCAAAGTACTGTATCGCCAGCTGAATGTGAATGGTGGGTATGTAAACGACTATCAACTTACGAACGACGTGGTGGTAAATTACACCGCACTGAGTATCCCGTTACTGGCACGATACAGTTTTATCAGCGATAAATTCAGTCCGTATGTTCAGGCAGGACCTGTCTACCAGAGAGCCTTACGAAACGAAGGGACGGTGTATGATTACACTCCGGAAGCTAACAATACTATTCTTACGGATATAACCAACGCACCGCTTATGCCGGATAATATGTTCGGGTTCAATATCGGTTGTGGAGTAATATTCGGTTACAAATCGGGGTATTCCTTTTTCACCGAACTGAATTACACTCCGTTGTACAGTCCGGACAGGTTAAATACACATTTAGATATTCAGGATATATCCCTGGTTATCGGATTACAATTTTGAGGTATGAAAAAAACTAAGTATTCCTTCTATGAATTGCCGTCCCATTTAGGGGACGGAATATAAAAAACACATTCATTCTCTTCCCTAAAAATAAAATAATAATGAAACGATTCATCCTGATAATTCTAAGCATACTCACATTAGCAACCTTCGAGGGTAAAGCACAAAGAGATTTCCGAAACGGATACATAATTACTTCGGCAAATGACACCATCTTCGGACAGGTTGAATACCGATCGAATGCAAAGAATTATCAATCGTGCATATTCAAAAAGGATAATGTCATCACGGAATATTCGGAGAAACAATTAAACGGGTTCGGGTATGAGAACGATAAGTTCTTTACATCCAAAATCATCGAAGGTTCCTTTGTAGAAGCATTGGTAGTGGGAGAAATGAGTTTGTATAAATACCAGTCCATCTTTCTGGTCAGAAAGGCCGGAGGAGAAGTTTACAGACTGGAAAGCAAAAGCACGGGGGTAAATGATGAGGGAATGGAAAAAATGAAGGAAGATACGAAGTGGAAAGGTATCATATCCTATTTAATGTATGATTGTTTCCCCGAATCAAACCAACTAGTAAAAGATCTGAGACTTGTTGAAAAAGATCTGACCACCCTTGTTATCAGATACAATAACTGCAAACAAACAACATTTAAAGATTTCAAAAAGAACAAACCCTGGTCGAAGGTCGACCTTGGAGTGTCTGCAGGCGTTATACAATCCACGGTGAACATGATTGATCTTACATTAAAGTACTACTATCTGGCAAATTCATACAAATCTGTTGACCCATCGTTGGGATTTGTGTTGGTATTTCATTCACCGCGAATCTCGGATAATTTAGCCATACAACCCGAGGTTTATATAACCAATTCAAATTATTCCAGCCTGACAACCTATACACCTGTGAACTCATACTATCCGCAAAAGTATGATCTGCATTTTCACATGACGACACTTTCATTTCCTGTATCCGTGAAATACTCGTTCCCAAACAGAAAATATTCATTCTTCCTTCAGGGCGGACTTAATTACGACTTCAACATCCTGACTGATTCAAAACTGATACGGTCAACCGAGCAAAATATCGTGCTTGAAAATGCAACTGCATTTTATATAAACAGAAGTCAACTGGGTGCCTGGGGAGGTGTGGGTTTATTGCGGAAATTCAAGTTTTTCGATCTAAGTGCAAATATACGGTATAACTACCTTATGACCTATTTGAATGAAACATCCGGCTTTTTTGCCAGATCAAATAGAATTGGCTTTTCAATAATTGTTTTCAAAAAATAATAGCAATGAATAAATATCATAGTATTTTAATTCTGTGTACTGTATTTACACTAAATTCTTATAGCCAGAACTCACAATTTATCTGGAACAGAAACACTATGGGCCTCTCTGACAATATCCAAATTGAAAAAAAGAATTCGAAATGCTTCCTTACTATATCAAACAGTTATTCGCATAAATCTCTCAGAAAGAAAATTAAACAGGAAGAGTGTAATAAGCTATTTGAGTTTTTGGACAATTATGAATTTCCATACAAATGGAATAGTGAGCTTTGAGATACATTAAGGACATATTACGATACAAAGATTCTTCCGGACACAAATTGGATTTATGCAAATGGAGATTCAATAAACCTGAAAAAACTGCCCTATACTAAACATAATGAGTATTACTATGAATATGACAAGAAACTAAAGAAATGCTATTGTGATTTTATTAGATGTCATCTATTTAATGACGGATCCAGTTATACAGGTGAATACATAAAGCAGGATAAAAAGAGAACATACAACATTTACTGCATGAGACTGTCTCCAAATGATTACAAATTAAACATGATACTTATGGATTTAATTGCGAAGTATGATAAAGGAGGAAAATTCATGAAATTAAAGAAAAACGTTGAAAGTGATAAACCACGAAACAAAAATTATCCTTACAATGTAGTTGATTGATAAACTAATTATTGTCCCCTACTTCTCCAACAATTCCTCAATAATCTTGTTTACTTATATATTCATCCGCCTTAAAAAAGATATGAGAAAACTTGTACTCCTTGCGTGTTGTGTTTTTGTTGTTTCGCTCTTGCCTGCCGAGAAAATCACATTCAAAGTGATGCAACTTAATATCTGGCTCGAAGGAACCGAAGTTTCGCTGGGTTTTGAAGCCATTGTAAACGAAGTAATGAAGAATGATGTGGATGTAGTTACGTTCAACGAAGTACAAAACATCAATCACACCCCGTTTAATGAACGCTTACTAAAGGCTTTGAAAGAAAAAGGCAAAACGTATTATTCGTTTTACGCCGAAGACTCGGGCATCATCAGCAAATATCCCATTCTCAGCAGCGCATCCGTTTATCCCGAAAAAGCCGATACCGGTTCCATTTACAAAGCCATCATCCTGATAGGCGATAAACAGGTGGCTGTGTATTCTTCGCATCTCGATTACCAGCATTATGCCTGCTATTTACCACGTGGATACAGCGGTGATACCTGGAAAAAGATAGAAAAGCCCGTTACCAATGTTGACAGCATACTGAAAAGCACACGGTTGTCTATGCGCATGGAAGAAATTACTGCCGTAATAGCCGATGCCGGAAAAGAAATACAGAAAGGACATGCCGTGATTATAGGCGGTGACTTCAATGAACCATCGCAATTGGATTGGGTTGAATCCACGAAGAACTTGTTTGATCATCACGGAGTAGTGGTATCGTGGCCTGTTTCCTCGTACCTGAATATATCCGGATTTATCGATGCATACCGTCACCGGTATCCAAATCCGGTCACTCATCCCGGTTTTACCTATCCGACGGATAACCCTGATGCTACAATCAACAAACTTACCTGGGCTCCCGATGTCGATGAACGGGAACGCATTGACTTTATATACTACAAACCCGTGAAAGGACTGAAATTACTCGATGTGGTGATTGTTGGCCCAACCGGATGTATTGTAAAAAACAAACGCACGGAAGAAACCTCGAAAGACCGCTTCATTAAACCATCAGGCGTGTGGCCATCCGATCATAAAGCGGTAATGACTACCTTCGAATTAACCACAGGAACGTTTTAAGCTACCGAAACAAATCCAGTAAAGATAAATATGCAAAGAATAAACAGAACACTTTTACCTGCCGTTATTGCCCTCCTGCTTTCCGTGCAACCAACGCACGCCCAGCATAAAACCATTGAACAACGGGTTGATTCTGTACTCAGTTTAATGACTCTAGATGAAAAGATCGGTCAGTTGAACCAATATAACGATGACCTCATTGCCACAGGCCCTGTCACTATCGACAGGGATAAAACAAACCAGATACGACGCGGACAAGTTGGTTCATTGCTCAATTGCATGGGAGCCGAACGAACCCGCAACTGGCAAAAGACAGCCATGCAGTCGCGCCTGAAAATACCGTTGTTATTCGGACAGGATGTCATTCACGGCTATAAAACCACTTTTCCCATTCCACTGGCCGAATCGTGCAGCTGGGATTTGGATGCCATTGCATTATCGGCACGTGTGTCGGCAACCGAAGCCAGTTCGGCCGGCATTAACTGGACATTTGCTCCCATGGTCGACATTTGCCGCGATCCACGTTGGGGACGGGTGATTGAAGGTGCAGGCGAAGACACTTACCTGGGTTCAAAGATTGCCTATGCCCGTGTCATGGGTTTTCAGGGTGATAAGCCGGGTGAAACGAATTCACTTATGGCTTGTGCCAAACATTTTGCAGCCTATGGAGCAGCTGTTGGAGGACGGGATTATAATTCGGTGGACATGAGCGAAAGACAATTGTTGGAAACCTATCTGCCACCGTTTAAAGCCACCGTCGATGCACATATTGGCACATTTATGACTTCGTTTAACGACATAAACGGCGTGCCTTCCACCGGAAATAAACAGTTACTAACCGGCATTCTGAAAGAAAAATGGGGATTCGATGGCTTCGTGGTAAGCGACTGGGGTGCCATTGGCGAAATGATTAACCACGGTACAGTGAAAGATGAATACGAAGCGGCCTTCAGTGCCATAACAGCCGGTTGTGATATGGATATGGAAAGCCGCAACTATAAACACAATCTGGCCAAACTGGTAAGAGATGGAAAAGTACAGGTTTCATTAATTGATGATGCCGTAAGACGTATTCTACGCAAAAAGTTCGAGCTTGGTTTGTTCGACGATCCGTATAAATTCTGCAATGCGGAAAGAGAACAACAAGAATTAAATAATCCGACTCATGTGCTTGCAGCAAGGGATGTGGCCAAACGAAGTATCGTGTTACTGAAAAATGAGCATCAACTGTTGCCTTTATCGAAATCCATAAAAACCATTGCCTTTATCGGACCGTTGGTAAAAGCCAAAATGCAAAACAAAGGGTTTTGGGATGTGGAAGTTCCGGGAATTGATTCGGCGTATGTGGTATCACAATGGGAAGGACTCGTAAATAAAGTGGGAAACACTTCTACCCTGCTCTATGCCAAAGGTTGCGAAATTGAAGGCGATAACCGTGATGGATTTGCAGAAGCTATCCGCGTAGCCAAACAGGCCAATGTGGTTATCCTGAGTATTGGCGAACGACGCGATATGACCGGCGAAGCCAAAAGCCGCAGCAATATCGTGTTCCGGGCGTTCAGGAAGAATTATTGAAAGAACTTCTGGCAACAGGGAAACCGGTTATTGTACTTATAAATGCCGGTCGTCCGTTGGTTTTCGACTATACAGCCGAACATGCACCCGCCATTTTGTATACATGGTGGTTAGGCAGCGAAGCAGGAAATGCCATTGCCGATGTTCTGTTCGGCGATTATAATCCTGCAGCCAAACTCACCATGACATTTCCATTGACTATTGGGCAGATTCCCGTGTATTACAATCATTTCAACACTGGCCGCCCGGCTGAAAACGACAGCGACCGCTATTACCGCAGCGCCTATACCGATCTATCCATTTATCCGCGCTACGAGTTTGGGTATGGATTGAGTTATACCACGTTCCTTTACAGTAACTTGCAGTTGAATAAACGGAAAATGAAACCGAATGAACAGATTGAAGTTTCGGCAACTATTAAGAATACCGGAAAGTATGATGGAGAAGAAATCGTGCAACTTTATCTCCGCGATATGGTTAGTTCCATAGCCAGGCCGGTGCTGGAGTTGAAAGATTTTAAAAAGATACAACTAAAGGCAGGCGAATCCAAAACCGTTACGTTTACCATTACAGCCGAAAAGCTTTCGTTCTTCAATCAACAACTGCAATGGATAGCCGAACCGGGTGAATTTGAACTTATGATTGGGGCATCATCCCGTGATATCCGGTTGAAAAATCATTTCGAACTGGTTGAATAAGTTCTCTTGAAACAAATTAAAAGCATTTATCATGAAAAAGAAGTTTATTTGTACCACACTGTTTTGCATTTCCTTTCTGCTGTTGAATGCTCAGAAGCAGGAAAAAATAGTTGAACAATCTTATTTTAAACTAACCTCATCCAATGGGTTGATCGTAGCGGTTTACAATGCAAGGGAAAACCGCATTGACGATGTATATCCGCATATCTTTGCCAATATCGATTCGAGCCGGTACGTGTATCCGTTTGTGGGAAATATAAAATTAAACACTACTGAACGTCCGTTGTCTACCGGCTATTTGAAAAATTCACATGTCATCAGGGCAACTTACAAAGACTTTACGGTAAATTATTTTTCGTCATTCACACTCAGCAATAAGGTGTTTTATATCGTTGTTCGCGGAGAGAAACAGAAAATCGAAAACCTTACTTTCACTGCCGAAACAGGACAGGGAAAAGCAGTCAGCGGAATTACATTGCTCGAAAACCACTTGCAGGATTTACCCACTCATATCAACGGAAATACCCTTACAGGAACATTTCTGCGTAAATACAATAAGGATATTTACGAAAAATACTTTCTCTATTCCTTTACCGATGCATTACACACCGACTCAACCATTGTCACGAAAGCAATAACTAAATTATCGAATGCTAAGAAATCATTGCTGGATGAAGAAGTTGGTTTTATGCGACACTTTATATCAACATGCACCATTCCGGTGAAATTATCACCGCAAGAACGGAATGTGACCGAACAATCCATCAGCATTTTAAAAATGTCACAGGTAGCGGATAACGAGATTTTCCCATTCTCCCACGGACAGATTATGGCCTCACTCCGACCCGGACTGTGGCATATTGCCTGGGTTCGCGATGGAAGTTATGCCATTCAGGCCATGACCCGGTTGGGAATGTATACCGAAGCTAAAAAAGGTTTGGAGTTTATGCTCAAAGCTCCTTCGGGGCATTTAAAACATTACCTATACAAAGATGGAAAAGACTATGGACCGGGCCTCGATTATCAGATTTCACTGACCAGACACTTCGGGAACGGAACGGAGGAATGCGATGCCAATGAATTTGGCCCTAACATTGAATATGACGATTTCGGATTGTTTATGTGTGCTTTTTCCGATTATGTATCCCGGAGCAGGGACAGTACATTTTTCAGAAAATGGAATAAGGTGATGTGTACCAAAGTTGCCGATGCTACCATTCATTGCATTGATACCGATTCACTGATAAAAGCCGATTCCGGTCCATGGGAACATCACCTTCAAAACCCGAAGCAATACACGTTTACTTCCGGCGTTTGCGCAAGAGGTCTGGAACTTTTTGCAGGATTGCAACAAACGTATAAACTGTCTTATGAAAAGTACAGAACCGCTGCTCAACTATTAAAACAAGGCATTTTAAAACATATGCTTTGTGATAACAAATACATTAAAGGAAATGTAAATGATACGCAGAAAACCGATCCTGAATATTATGATTCGGGTGTATATGAAATCTTTGCGAATGGTTTGTTGAACGATAAGCAATTGTTTTTATCGCATATGAAAGAGTACGATTCGATTTTGCGTATTCGGGGCGAAAGACCCGGTTATATCCGGCTCAATACTGCCGATCCGTATGAAAATCAGGAATGGGCTTTTATCAATCTCCGCATTGCGAATGCATGGCTTTTATTTGGAGGAAAAGCAGTAGCCGCAGAATTTCTGGATTATGTAACCAGTCAGGCAGCGGTAAATTACAATACTGTTCCCGAGATGTACAGCAACAAACTGCAAATGGATAAGGTAACCGATAACTTCAGAAAAAACGATATCTGGTGTAATTGTATCCGTTCGAAAGATGATCAATATATCGGCACAGTGCCAATGGTCGGATATGGATCGGCTACTTACATTCTTACCTTATTTGCTTATTATGGAATGTGATGTATTCAGCTTAAATCACTAAAAAAAAGAAGTTGTCCCTCATAAGACAACTTCTTTTCATTTGTAAAAAACGGATCATAGTGAGGGTTATTTATATCTTTTCTGCTCTTTTTTCAGATCTGCAAGCAAATCATTAAATTCTTTCTGTCTGAACTTGGAAACATTGTAGGTTTGTCCTTCGTATTTCAATTCTTTAGTCTTTTCATTGTCGTTAACAATTCTCTGTCGGTAGTATTTATCGTAAAGCGTTGTGCAGGCTTCGCCGGTACTGAGATAGGCTGAAACCAATGTTTCATAGATTGTACCGCTTTGCACCTGAGTTTTGAGATTCCGGTAAACAGCATTTTGTGAGTCAACAATAGCCATCGCTTTATTATGATAAACGGTGTCTTTGGTCAATACAAACATAATCAGATTTTCGTACATCCCGAGAGATAGCTTGTTAGTCTCTTTCAGTTGTACAGAGATTGAGCTTTGAGCAGAAAGACTAATGACCTGTGTAGCTAATAAAATGAAAAGCAACAGACCTGTTTTTTTAATTTGTTTCATACTTTTAATTGTTTTAAAATGGTTATTTGCATGCAAACATAGATATTCTATTCCATTCAGGTGTTAAAGTATATATATGTTGACAAAGTGTTTGCTAAAAACAACGATTCAAAAAATTGGCGGTTTCAATTGTAAATCGTAAATTTGTGCATTGTAAATCCACACGCTATGAATTCATTTCTATTTCGCATTGCCGAGACTTATTATTCCGAATATAAGGAATCTGTGAGCGATTTTACTTTTGTTTTTCCCAACCGGCGTGCAGGATTATTCTTTCAACGATATTTATCGGAAATTGCATCCAAACCAATATTCTCCCCCGAAATACTGACCATTAATGATTGCTTTGCTTCTGCATCGCAACGACAAACAGCCGACCGCCTGAGTAATCTGTTCAGGCTCTACAGGATTTACAGCGAGCTGAGTGGAAGTGAAGAAACATTCGATTCGTTTGTGTTCTGGGGCGAAATGTTGCTTTCCGATTTTGATGATGTGGATAAATATCTGGTGAATGCCCGGCAATTGTTCACCAACATTACGGAACTCAAGCAAATTGATCAGCTATTCAATGTGTTTACTCCCAAACAGGTGGAAGCTATCCGCCAATTCTGGAGTAATTTTGTTCCTGTAACCGAAGGGAAGACTTCGGAAGATTTTGTTGCTACCTGGAAAATCCTTTTACCGGTATACGAACAATTCCGTGCTGAACTGATAGCCGAAAATACAGCTACAGAAGGAATGATTTGCCGCGATATAGCCGAGCGTCTGAAAGCAAAAGAAGATATTCCCGAATTCGCAGGAAAACAGTTTGTCTTTGTAGGTTTCAATGCGCTGAATCCATGCGAACGAACCTTGATGGCTGAACTTCAGAAACGTGGACAAGCTGATTTTTACTGGGATTATGATGCTGATGAACTTCGCGACCCCGACAATCAGGCATCGCTTTTTTACGCGGAGAATATTCATATTTTTCCATCCAAATTTCCACTCGAACTGAGCGTTGAATCGTTGCAGGATAAAGAAATAGAACTTATTGCCGTTCCATCGGCTGTGGGACAAACCAAGCAAATTTATTCAATTCTTAATCAATTATATTCAACCGATGATTTAGCGGATGATGTAAATCAGTCGTGGATAAAAACGGCTGTTGTTTTGCCCGATGAAAGTTTGCTCGTTCCCCTACTCCATTCGTTTCCGGCTCAAATCGGCAAGGTAAATGTGACAATGGGGTTTCCGTTGAAATCAACACCGGTTTCAGGATTGATTGAACATATTTTTGAGTTACAAAAACGAATGCGTGTTTCGGGAGAACGTGTTTCATTTTATCACCAGACTGTTTCTAATATTCTTAATCATCAATACATTTCGTTGCTGTGTAACAAAGAAGCAAACCGTTTGACCCGTCAAATGAGTGAAAACAACTGGATTTACATTGATGGTGAAGAATTAAATAAGAACGAATTGCTGGCCGCCATTTTCATTCCACAAACCGACACACAGACTTTTCTACCATATTTGCTTCATATACTTCGCAGTCTGCAAAATGGTTGGCAAAATGCTTCTGACGAAACACACAATTACCAGTTGGAATGCGATTTTCTGTATCAGTATTATGTCACAATCAACCGTATGGCAGATATTTTAAAAGCAAAACCGGTGAATGTGGATATGAATATGGATACGCTGGTTCGGCTGACCCGACAAATTACTGCCGGAATCACCATTCCGTTTGTGGGTGAACCGCTCGATGGTTTACAGGTAATGGGTGTGCTCGAAACCCGTGGTCTGGACTTTGAAAATCTGATTATTACGTCCTTCAACGAAGGTATTTATCCACAAAAAAGCAGCACCAATAGTTTTATTCCTTATAACCTGCGCCGCGGCTTCGAGTTGCCAACAACTGAACATCAGGATGCCATAACCGCCTATAACTTCTATCGGTTAATTCATCGGGCCAAACGTATTTTCTTTCTCTACGATTCACGAACCGAAGGCATGCAAACAGGTGAAGTAAGCCGTTTTATGCATCAATTATACTACCATTACGGAGTCAATGTTCAAAAGAAAACTGTGTCGTTTGATATTGGTTTTGGCAATGCGCAGGCTATACAAATAGAAAAAACGCCGGTCGTGATGGAGAAACTGCTTCGGTTTGCTTCATCGGATGAACTTAGTCCTTCCCTATCAGCCAGTTCAATAAATACATATATTGATTGCCCTTTGCAGTTTTACCTTACTAAAGTAGAAGTTGTGGAGCAAGCCGATGAAGTGTTGGAAACGGTAGAAGCCAGCATGTTTGGCAGTTTGTTCCATAAGGTTATGGAGAATTTGTATCTGCCGTTTAAAAGTCAGCTTATGCAGTACGATGATTTTGATCAGTTGATTAAAAATACGTTGAAAATTGACAATGAAATACTGCGCGCATTCAACAGCGAATATTTTAAACGGAAAACAGGAACTTTGATACCACTCGAAGGAAATAATTTGCTCATTGCCAGTGTACTCCGGAAATATATTTTACAGGTTCTCCTGCTGGATAAAAAGTATGCTCCGTTTCGTTACATTAGTTCCGAAGAGCGTTGTAACATTCAGTATCCGATTCAAAATGGTAGTTTAAAAGTGAATCTGAAAGGTTTTATTGACCGTATTGACGAAAAAGAAGGCCGGTTACGCATTCTCGATTATAAAACCGGAAGCGGAAAGCTGGATTTCAGAAATCTGGTTGAAGTTTTTGAACACAACAAAGAAAACCGTCCGAAATTTGTGT
>Ga0302215_10001088_pt1 | contig 19853 bp, 8 predicted proteins | sample II_Fen_N3_1_FD_194580 | JGI IMG/M metagenome (GOLD analysis project Ga0302215, IMG submission 194580) | Peat permafrost microbial communities from Stordalen Mire near Abisko, Sweden - II_Fen_N3_1 | ecosystem: Environmental > Terrestrial > Soil > Wetlands > Permafrost | place: Sweden: Abisko...
CAAGATGCAATGGTAGTCTATATTGATGATATAAAGATTGTGGATGGAACAGTTACCCCACCTCCACCAACTGGATTGGGTTTACTAAATGAGTCATTTGAGAACTTTGATGTTTCTCCTGTCGGAACGATAGGTTGGGCAGCAGTTACTTCAACAGTCGATACTAAAATTAGCTGGGCAACCCTTGGAGCGAAATTATATGTTGTAAATAATCCCTATAAAACCGGCATTAATACAAGCAATAAAGCTCTTCAAATAACCAGAGAAGCTATAGTGGCACCAATAGCAACAGATGCGATTGCAGCAGGATTTCATTATAAAGGTGCAATGACAACTTCCTATGCTTTGCCTGTGAATACTACCAGTTGTATCATAGAAGCAAAGATTTTGAAAAGAATAGCTGGAACAGTTGGCATGCGTATTTACCCAAACACAAGCAACACTAATACATATACAATTGTAACGGCAAACCTACCCGGCTCCCCAGATTGGCAGACTGTTCAATTTGATTTTTCATCAATTGCATCGACATTCACTGCTACTCCTCAATTTAAGTTTGAAATGGAGAAGACAGGAACTATTGTTGCTCAACAGGATGAACTTGTCGTGTTAATTGATGATATTAAAATCAAAAGTTCAACAACAGCTCTCAATCAGGTTAATGAAGCTGATAATCTTGTTTCATATATCAATCCTACCACCTCTTCTTTGAAATTTAAAAATTTACCTGTTGGTCAATGTCATATTTCAATTAAGAATTTATCAGGTATTGAATGTAAAACTATCAACATTAATTCAACGGATGAGACTATTGATGTTTCAGCTTTAAGTTCCGGTGTTTATATTGTATCCTGTTATTCGGCATCTGCTAAAATGTTAGTTGGTAAAGTAATTAAAAAATAGAATTTCTATTTCAATTTAATGAAAGAGGCTGATATTGAATTCAAGCCTCTTTCATTCTTTAAACCCTTTTTTTTATTGCAACGTAATTCTTCAAAATTGATGTACTCAAACATCAAATACTTTATAATAATTTATCATGAATCAAATGTCTTTAATCCGTTTTGGCAATAAATACTTGCTTCTGTTACTTAGCTCCCTGTTTATACAAATAAGCAGTGCTCAAACTATAACCATGCCCAATATCATTGGAAGTAATATGGTGCTTCAACAAAACACGCAAGTACCTCTTTGGGGTTGGGCGACAGCAGGTACAAATGTTGTAATAGAAGCGAGTTGGGGGCAGTCAGTGACTGTAACTACTGCTGTTAATGGTAAATGGCTTACAAAGATTCAGACGCCCATTGCTGTTCCCGGACAAGCGCCAACATACACAATTACAATTACAGGGCCGGCGAATACAATTTCGTTTACTAATATTCTTGTTGGAGAAGTTTGGTTGTGTTCAGGTCAATCCAATATGTGGTTTCCGATGCTTTCGAATGGCGGGGATATGAAAGGAGTAATTGATTATGTAAATGAAATAGCCGCTGCCAATTTTCCCAATATTCGATTATATACAGTTCCTCTAGGTGCAGCTGCTGCACCTGCTGCTAATTGCGGTGGTTCATGGCTTAGTTGCTCTCCCACAACCGTTGCTACGTTTTCAGCAGCAGCCTATTATTTTGGACGCGAATTATATAATACGGCAGCTGTTAATGTTCCAATAGGTTTAATTCATAGCTCCTATTATGGTTCAGCCATTCAAACCTGGATTAAAGATTCAGTACTTCGTGTAGATGCTGCGTTAAAAACTAAGTATATTGATGCCATTCTTCCTACAGCCGCTGTCACTACACAACCATCTCAAATGTATAATGCCATGATTGCACCACTTATTCCTTTTGCCATTAAAGGTGCCATTTGGTATCAGGGCGAAGCAAATGGTTGGGATGGAGCAAATTACGGAAAAGCAAATATTGCATTAATTAAAGATTGGCGGGCAAGTTGGGGAACAGATCTTTCCTTTTATGCCACAGAACTAACCCCACGACTTTTATATGCAACAACAAAAGATATTGAACCCAACCATGGTTTTTTTAGTGAATATCAAAGTTCAATTTTGACTCTTCCAAAAACAGGGATTATAGTAACCCAGGATTTGTTACTTGATCCAACAGAAAGACAAACTTCGCACCCCCGTGATAAGAGAAGCGTAGGCAAAAGGCTTGCTTACTGGGCGTTGGCAAAAGACTATGGGCAACCTGTTCAATATCTTGGTCCGAAGTTCTTGTCCTCAAAAATTGAGGGTGACAAAGTTATAATATCCTTCACTCCGGAATCTTTAGGGAGTGGTTTGACAACAAAAGACGGCAGTTCTCAGGTTTCCAGTTTTATTATTACAGGTACTGATAAAACATATTTTTATCGTGCTATAGCCACTATTGAAGGAAATACAGTTGTGGTTTCATCTCCCTATGTGACCAATCCATTAAGTGTTCGTTATGCTTTTACCGATGGCGCTATGACCAATCTGGTGAACAAAGAAGGTATTGGTGCATTTCCTTTTCGACTGGACTCCTGGACCCAGTATCCTGCCATTCCATTTTTTGATATGGCTGAACCAACAACTGTAGTGGATAATAATCAACAGGAGAAGATAAGCTTTTATCCTAATCCTTTTCAAGATTGTATCAATATATCGGGAGTTAGTCATTCGATTGAAAAAATCGAGATATTCGACATTATGGGAAGGTCAGTTAAAACTGAACTGTTCAATAACAAATCAAATACGAAGATCGATGTTTCAGACATTACAAATGGAGTGTACATTATACGAATTTTGAAAAACGATAAGACAAATCTTGATTTTAAAGCCGTAAAACAATAGACAGTTTTGACAATTTGCCAAAGGAATCATAAGTACCCTCTCACTAGGGGTCGGGAAGAGATACTATTAATAGAAAAGAACCTTAATAAATGCTCACAACTTATTTCCCGAAAAAATCACTAACAGCTATTTTTGAAAGCATGAACATATCCTTTTATCGTTACCAAATTCCTTACTCCCGGTTCCGTATTATATCATTCCTAATTTTGTTTGTTGCAGTAATATCTCAAAGTAGTATTTGCCAAATCGTAACCCTGCCCAACATTATTGGAAGCAATATGGTTCTTCAACAAAACACACAAGTTCCTCTTTGGGGCTGGGCTAAGGCTGGAACGACAGTAGAAATAAAGGCTGGTTGGAGCAAAACAATTAAAACCAAAACTAATGCTTCCGGTAAATGGATGGCAAAGATTCGTACACCAAAAGCTAAACCGGGTCAAGCACCTGCATATACCCTTACAATTTCAGGCCCGGAGAATCAAATTAAATTTACAAATATTTTGATTGGTGAAGTCTGGTTGTGTTCCGGTCAGTCAAATATGTGGTTCCCTATGGGATATTTTGATGCCGGCTCACCGGGTGTTGTCAATTCGGCAACCGAGATAGCGGAGGCAAATTATCCGAATATACGTTTATTCACAGTTCCTCTTAAAGATTCCACAGTACCTGTTTACAATTGCGGTGGTGCGTGGACAGCCTGCAACCCCACCACCGTTTCGATGTTTTCAGCTGTTGCTTATTATTTTGGTCGGGAGTTATTCAACAACAAAGCTTTAAATGTCCCCATCGGTTTAATAAATAATTCTTATGGAGGTACATCTGTTCAGGCCTGGATGAGTGATTCCTTGCTTCGTTCTGATAATTCATTCAAATTAAAATATATAGATGCTGACTATTCCTCATCCAAAGTTTTTATAAAACCTTCATTAGTCTATAATGCTATGTTAGTGCCCATCATGCCCTACGCATTAAAAGGTGTCATTTGGTATCAGGGTGAATCAAACGTAGGGAATGATGAAATTTATACGAGAGCCAACATGGCAATGATTAACGATTGGCGAGCCAGTTGGGGTATTGATTTTTCGTTTTATGCCGTACAAATGACACCTCGATTTAAAAGTCTTACACAAAAAGATTTAACAGTAGACCGTGGATTTTTTCGCGAATTTCAAACAAATATAATGTCATCTCCGAAAACGGGAATCGTAGTCACCAGTGATCTGTTACTGAACAACGAGGAACGTATCAAATCACATCCTCATAACAAAAAAGATGTTGGAAAACGTCTCGCATTGTGGGCTTTGGCTAAAGATTATGCACAACCTGTTCAATATCTTGGCCCTATGTATCAGTCTTATTCTATTGAAGGAGATAAAGTGAGAATATCTTTTAAACCCGAATCCTTGGGAAGTGGCCTGACAACTAAAGATGGCGGTGTCCAGGTTACAAATTTTAGAATAGCAGGCTCAGATAAGAAGTGTTTTTATCCTGCACAGGCTATGATTGAAGGTAATACAATTGTTGTGTCGTCACCTTTCGTGAGTTCGCCTGCTTCCGTTCGCTATGCATTCACCGATGGTGCTATTACGAACCTGATAAATAAAGAAGGTCTTCCTGCTTATCAATTCAGAACCGATACGTGGAATCAATGGCCAACAATACCCTATATTGATTTGCCATAAATTATTTTTCAAAAAGACACAAAATATTAAATCATAAAAATCACACAACATGTTATCTAATCAATTACGTAAACTTTTCTTTGTTTTTTTATTTTTGCATTGTGCAATTCAATATGAATACAGTCAGACAATTACGATGCCCAATATAATTGGAAGTCATATGGTCCTTCAGCAAAACACAGCGGTTTCGCTCTGGGGTTGGGCTTCTGTGGGTACAAGCGTTTCTATTAATGCCAGTTGGGGCCAATCTGTAACCACAACAACTAATACTTCGGGTAAATGGTTGACCAGGATTCAAACACCAGTTGCAGTTCCAGGTCAAGCACCAACCTACACGCTGACTATTACAGGACCGGTCAACACAATTTCATTTACGAATATACTGATTGGGGAGGTTTGGTTATGTTCCGGTCAGTCAAACATGTGGTTTCCATTGAAACCAAGTAGTGGTAATATGCTTGGCGTGGTAGATTATGAAACTGAAATCGCCGCTGCCAATTACCCAAACATTCGGTTTTTTACGGTACCAACATCAGATGCAACAGTTCCTGCAGCCAATTGTGGAGGCTCCTGGATGAGCTGTACGCCATCAACTGCGTCTTATTTTTCGGCAGTAGGCTATTATTTTGGCAGGGAAATCTACAATAACAAAGCTGTCAATGTTCCTATTGGGCTAATTCATGATTCATATCCGGGCGCATTTATTCAGGCCTGGATGAAAGACTCAGTTCTAAGGGCTGACGCTGCATTAAAAACCAAGTATATCGATGCCAATTACACTACTGCCACTGTATTTGCAAAACCATCTCTGTTATACAATGCTATGTTAGCACCGATTATCCCTTTTGCTATTAAAGGGGTTATTTGGTATCAGGGCGAATCAAACTCGGGCGATGATGGCAAGATTTATACCAAGGCAAATATTGCATTGATTAAGGATTGGCGTGCCAGCTGGGGTACAGAGTTCTCTTTTTATGCAGTCCAAATTGCCCCTCGGTTTTATTCGAATGCTACCAATGAACTAAGCACTATACAAGGGTTTTTTCGAGAAGCACAGAGTAATATAATGACTCTTCCTAAGACTGGAATAGCTGTTACGGGAGATTTGTTATTAAATGCAGCCGAACGTTGGGATGTCCATCCCCGCAACAAAAAAGATGTAGGAATCCGTCTTGCCTTATGGGCGTTGGCAAAAGATTATGCACAACCGGTTCAATACCTGGGTCCTGTCTACCAGTCCTATACAATTGATGGTTCTAAAGTCCGAATATCATTTAAACCCGAGTCTTTGGGTGGTGGTTTGAAAACAAAGGATGGTAGTACACAAATCAGATATTTTAGAATTGCAGGAGCTGACAAACTGTTTTATTATCCGGCATTAGCAACTATAGAGGGTAACACTGTTGTAGTATCGTCGCCCTACGTCAGCTCACCAAGTTCAGTGCGCTATGCATATGCGGATGCGTCCATGATTAATTTAATTAATAATGAAGGATTCGCTGCCATGCAATTCAGAACTGATACATGGGATCAATGGTGGCCAAACATTCCATACAGTGAATTGCCAGAGCCTACTGATGTAGAAAATATGCAACTGGAACCTACAAGAATATTTCCTAATCCTTTTCACGATTGCCTGAATATCGTCGGTATAAACAAAACTATTAAAAAAATTGAAATTTTTGATGTCATGGGAAGAAAAGTGAAATCTCAATTTGAAGATAATATTTCAAAAGGAACTATCGATGTTTCGAACTTCGCAGCTGGTGCTTACATATTGCGTATTGTTAATGAAGACGAGACATCAATGACATTCAACGCAATTAAACAATAAATATATATATATCGTACTTATTCACATTTAGCTAAACTTAATTTTAATAATTAGTCAATGAAAAAAGTTACAATATTAATTTTACTATTATCTGTTCTGACTCAAGTTTTTGGACAATCATGGAATATGGTTTGGTCGGATGAATTCAATTATGCAGGTTTGCCTGATAATACCAAATGGGGAAATGAGCTAAGGGGTAACGCTAACCAGGAATTACAATACTATACTTTTAAGCGTCTTGAAAATAGTAAGGTTGAGTATGGAAATTTGCTTATTATTGCTAAAAAGGAGTCTTATCTGGATTCCAGCTACACTTCTGCACGCATAACGACTGAAGGAAAGTTTTACTTTACATATGGGAAAATAGAAGCACGTATTAAAACTCCAACTGGACAAGGTATTTGGCCAGCCTTTTGGATGCTGGGAAAAAATATGTCTCAGGTTGGTTGGCCTGCATGTGGAGAAGTTGATATTATGGAACAAATAAATAGTGAAGGCAAGAATCATGGTACAATGCATTGGGATAAAAATGGTCATTCTAAATATGGAGGGACAGTCGTTTGTAGCGTAAATCAATTCCATGTTTATTCAATTGAATGGACTGTAAATTCGATTAAGTGGTTTCTTGATGGGAATAAATACTGGGAAGGAAATATTAAAGATAGTATAAATAGTACAGGTGAGTTTCACAAACCTTTTTATTTGATTTTAAATCTGGCAATAGGTGGCAGTTGGCCCGGAAATCCTAATTCTTCTACAATATTTCCTGATACCATGTCTGTTGATTACGTTCGGGTTTATAAGGATGTGTCAACTAAAACTGAGAATGTATTTGCTCCCCTCGATTTTACAATACAACTCACTCCAAATCCCACCACAGATTTTATATCAATTGATATACCACAATACTACTGTAAAGGTAATTTGTCAATATTTGACATGAATGGTATCGAAATGATAGTGAAACAGATAGAAGCTGAAAACACCCGGCTCTATATTGGCCATTTGTCTAAAGGGTTGTATCTCTTGAAATATACAAATAATTTACTGTCAATTACTAAGAAAATCATAAAATCATAAAATTTACCTGTTTCTATTGCTCAATAATTATCACCTTCAATATGTACTACCTGCATGTTGTGAGGTGCGTCATTTCTTTAAAATGACAAAGAGATGTTTATAAGGGTAAGCATCAGGTTTTATTATATTTGTTCACTATAACTTATCGTGGATGTATAATAATCTGTTTGTCTAACAGCAAAAATTTATTTGAATGTGTCAATCCAATTATTATAAAAAAAATTATGAATAACATTACTTATTCCAAATTAAGGGCATTTACAATATCCCTGTTATTTTTATTTTGTTTTATTTTTGACGGCAATGCGCAAACTGTTACCATGCCCAATATATTTGGAAGTAATATGGTGCTTCAGCAAAACACTCAGGTCCCTCTTTGGGGTTGGGCTACTGCCGGAACAAGTGTCCTAGTTACAGCAAGTTGGGGACAACCCGTAACCGTAATTACGGGAACTAACGGTAAATGGATGACTAAGATTCAGACACCTATTGCAGTGCCGGGTCAGGCGCCAGTCTATACGCTGTCCATAAAAGGACCAATGAATACAATTACTTTTACCAACATACTTGTGGGTGAGGTTTGGTTGTGCTCCGGTCAGTCTAATATGTGGTTCCCGTTGAATATGGGCGATTATAAGGTGGTTGATTATGCCAATGAAGTAGCAGCAGCAAAATATCCGAATATTCGACTTTTTATTGTTCCTCAGTCTGATGCAGTTGCACCTGCTGTCAATTGTGGTGGTTCGTGGGCAAGTTGTACTCCTACAACTGCAACTCCGTTCTCTGCGATAGGTTATTTTTTTGGTCGTGAACTTTATAACAATAAGGCTTTGAATGTTCCTATTGGAATGATAAGTAACGCATATCCCGGATCAGGTATTCAAGCGTGGGTCAAAGACTCGGTACTTCAGGCTAATGCAGACCTAAAATCAAAATATATTGATCTTAACGCGAATACCATTGTATACAAAAAACCTTCCTTATTGTATAATGCAATGATTGCACCACTAATTCCTTTTGCTATGAAAGGAATTCTTTGGTACCAAGGCGAATCGAATACTTCAGATGATGGGCCAACTTATACTAAAGCGAATCTTGAAATGGTTAAAGACTGGCGTGCCAGTTGGGGACATAATTTATCTTTTTATGCAGTCCAAATAGCTCCACATTTTTATACAAACCCTTCAACAACTGATTTAGGAACTATGCAGGGCTTTTTTCGTGTTGCTCAATCAGATATTATGTCCGACCCTGAAATGGGAATTGTTTCAACCAGTGACTTACTCATCAATCCTGACGAACGGTATAACATTCACCCAACCGATAAAAAGGCTGTGGGTGTACGTCTTTCTATGTGGGCTTTGGCAAGAGATTATGCTCAGCCAATTCAATATCTTGGACCTGTTTTCCAATCATACACTGTTGAAGGTAATAAAATAAGAATTGCTTTTAAGCCGGAATCATTAGGAAGCGGATTAACTACTAAAGATGGGCTAAGACCAACAAATTTTAGGATTGCAGGTGCTGATCAAAAGTTTTATCCGGCATTATCCACCATCGAAGGGAATACCGTTGTTTTAACTTCAAGCCTTGTAATCTCTCCTATTGCAATACGTTATGCATTCTCAGATGGTGCAATCACAAACTTGATGAACCAAGAAGGAATTCCTGCACTACAGTTTAAAACCGATTCTTGGCCTTTGTGGCCTTATAAGGCGTTTATTGATTCGCCTGATCCAAATACAATAACAGTGGTTGAAAAGAATAATTCTGAAATGACTAAGATTTTCCCAAATCCATTTTCAAATTGTATTAATATCTCAGGATTTAATCAGAACATCCATCATGTAGACCTGTTTGATATTCTGGGACGAAAAATAAAAACTCAAATGGGAGCTGAGAGTATGGAAATGACTTTAGATGTATCAGACTTAGCCAAAGGTGTTTATATGCTAAGAATCATGAGAAATGATATGACCTCTATTGATATAAAGACTGTTAAGCAATAAAATTCTACAAATTTTGCAATTCATCCCACAGGAACAGACTCTGAACTTCAACACCGTTCATTAGCTTTAAAGAGACATTTCAAAAAGGATTGAGAGAGGGTAAAGTGAGTGCAAAGAGAGGTCTACCTATCTTTACTCTCTTTGCCCTCTCTTTGCCCCGAACAAATGAAGCATGAATTCCGGGAGATTCGATTATGAAAAAGTAATGGAAATTCATTCCGTTTTTCTTCAATCTGCGAAGTTAGAATGAAATTTCCACATGATAATCTTACGGCTGGAATGAGTTGTTTTTGAGTATCTAAAAGAGCGAACGGATCATTTTAAAAGATGACATCTAATTGTTCATACTTAATTATAATTTCTTGAATAAATTAGGGATAATTGAATTTGACAAAAATCTTTTTTGTTTTTATAAAAAAGGAGTACAGGAATATATCTATAACAAATACTATATTATACCTGTAATTTATGCATTTGAGCAAAAAGAATGAGAAATCGAGCAATAGTAATACCTTATCATGCCGTTATATTTGCATTTTAATTAAATAGTATTCTTTTCTTTCAATTTTTGAAAAACATTATTCGTATGAATCACATTTCCTTTTCCCGGTTAAATAGAATTTTAGTCCTTTTTTTAGTCCTAATTTGCTTTGTCTCTAAAGGCAACGGTCAAAGTATCACAATGCCCAATATCATCGGAAACAACATGGTGCTTCAACAAAACACACAAGTTCCTGTCTGGGGTTGGGCTGCTGCTGGAACAAGTGTCACTGTCACTACCAGTTGGGGACAAACTCAAACAGCAATTTCTTCTGCAACCGGAAAATGGATGACCAGGATTCAAACACCGATTGCAATTTCGGGTCAGGCACCAACTTATACGCTGACCATTACAGGCCCTGTCAACACAATTGCTTTCACGAATATACTGATCGGTGAAGTCTGGTTGTGTTCCGGTCAATCAAATATGTGGTTTCCCATGAATTCAAACGGGACCAGTATGCTTGGTGTGGTAAATTATGCAACTGAAATAGCAGCAGCTAATTTTCCAAATATCCGGCTGTACACTATACCACTGGCCGATGCAGCAACGCCCGCAACAAATTGTGGAGGTTCCTGGTCAAGTTGTACTCCAACTACCGTTAGTTCTTTTTCGGCTGCAGCTTATTATTTTGGGAGAGAGATTTTCAACAATAAAGCTGTTAATGTTCCGATTGGTTTGATTAATGGATCCTATTGGGGTTCCAGTATTCAAACATGGATAAAGGATTCAGTACTTCAAGCGGATGCAGATTTAAAGAAGAAATATATTGATAAAGACTACGCAGTTGCCCCTAATAATGTTAAGCCTTCGCTTGTGTACAATGCCATGATTGCACCAATTATACCTTTTGCCATAAAAGGAGCTATTTGGTACCAGGGTGAGACAAATGTAAGTGATGGTGCACTTTATACTAAAGCCAATCTGGCATTGGTTAAGGATTGGCGATCCAGTTGGGGCAGGGATTTGTCTTTTTATGCCGTTCAACTTACTTCATATCTCAATACCGGTGTAACAAAGGACCTAGATGTTCACCGCGCTTTTTTTCATGAAGCCCAAAGCAATATCATGAGTGATCCTAAAATGGGAATCGTAGTGAACAGCGATTTATTGCTCAATGAGGCGGAACGTTACCAGATACATCCCCGGAATAAAAAAGATATTGGAATCCGTCTTGCATTGTGGGCATTGGCTAAAGATTATAATCAGCCCGTACAATATCTTGGACCTATTTACCAATCTTTTAGGGTTGATGGCAACAAAGTAAGAATTACATATAAGCCGGAATCGATAGGTGGTGGGTTAAAAACCAAAGACGGTAAGAATGTAACAAGCTTTAGAATTGCAGGTGCCGACAAATTGTTTTATCCAGCCCTGGCAGTAATTGATGGTAATACAGTTGTAGTGACTTCTACTTATGTGAGCTTGCCGGTAGCAGTTCGCTATGCTTTTTCGGATGGTGCCATAACAAACCTAATGAACGTTGAAGGCGTTGCCGCTTTCCCCTTTAGAACGGATTCGTGGGCTGAATGGCCAAATCCTTACCTCCTTTACGTTGATATGCCGGAACCAACTGATGTCAGGCATGTGCAATCAGAAACGGCAAGTGTCTTTCCGAACCCTTTCAGGGATAATGTTACTATTTCAGGGATTAATGCAGGGATTAAAAAAATTGATATTTTTGACATCCTGGGACGTAAAGTGAAATCACAAACCGGAGATAATCTGTCAAGCACCAATTTGAATGTTTCAGAGCTGGCGGAAGGACAATATGTCATAAGAATTTTAAAAATGGATATGTCTACTCAGAATGTCAAAGTTTTTAAACAATAAGTCACTAACTAGTAGGAAAAATTTAATTTTATATTAATGTTTTTTTCGTTGAAAAACATTCAGACTTTTAATTATCATTAGATGAAACTATCTATAAAAAAATACAGATTATTATTTGTATTTTGTTTGATATTTGTTGGACAACAAATAAAAGCACAGGTAATTACAATTCCTAATATCATCAGTAATAATATGGTTCTTCAACAGAATACGCAAGTTCCGGTTTGGGGTTGGGCTATAGAAGGTACAATCGTTCAAATTACCACCAGTTGGGGACAGACTTTATCGGCAGTGGCTTCATCAAAAGGAAAATGGATGACCAGCATTCAAACACCGATTGCATTCGCAGGGCAGGCTCCTGTTTACACAATTACAATTTCAGGTCCAGCTAATATCATCACCATCAGTAATATATTAGTAGGGGAAGTTTGGCTTTGTTCCGGTCAATCCAACATGTGGTTTCCTCTGAACAGTGGTTTAATGGTGGTTGATGCTGCTAATGAAGTGGCTGCTGCCAACTATCCAAGTATCCGTCTGTTTACTGTAACAATGGCCGATGCAGCCACACCTGCAAGTAACTGCAGTGGCTCTTGGGCAAGTTGTACTCCTTCCACTGCAGCTACTTTTACTGCGGTAGGTTATTATTTTGCACGCGAAATATTCAACAATAAAGCCCTCAATGTACCTGTTGGTATGATTAATGATTCTTATTACGGCACTTCAATTCAGGCATGGATCAAAGATTCGGTCTTGCGATCCGATGCAACGTTGAAAACCAAATATATTGATAAAGATTATTCGACAGCAAATGTCTATTCAAAACCATCGCTTATCTATAATGCCATGATTGCACCGGTTATTCCATTTGCCATAAAGGGGGTTCTTTGGTATCAGGGTGAAGCTAACCCGGGAGATGGTGTAAATTATACAAAAGCCAATCAGGCTATGTTGAAGGATTGGCGGGTCGATTGGGGACGTGACTTCTCATTTTATGCCGTACAAATTGCACCATACTTGTCAACAGGTGTAACTAAAGATTTGGAAGCTCACCGTGCTTATTTTCATGAGGCTCAGAGCGGCATTCAAATCGAATCGAAAACAGAAATTGTACCTACTTGTGATTTGTTGATAAATGCGGACGAACGATACAATATTCACCCTACAAACAAAAAGGATGTTGGAATTCGCTTGGCCTCTTTAGCATTGGCAAAAGATTATTCTCAGATAATGCAATCTACCGGACCTGTTTACCAATCGTTTTTTGTTGAGGGTAATAAGATTCGAATTAATTATAAGCCTGAATCTTTAGGAAGTGGTTTACAATCGAAAGATGGCAAATACATTACAAGTTTCAGAATTGCCGGCAGTGATAAACTGTTTTATCCGGCTTGGGCAGTGATTGATGGGAATACAGTTGTTGTTTCTTCCACTTATGTCATAAATCCTGTTGCTGTACGGTTTGCTTTTACTGATGCAGCTATGACTAATCTGATAAATAAAGAGGGTTTTGCTGCCTATCCTTTCAGAACTGACGCTTGGGTTGAATGGCCTTACCCATATTTTACTCCTAATGTTGATATGGCGGAACCGACCACCGGAATTATAAATAATTCACAGATGAATCCTGTACAGGTATATCCGAATCCATTTAATGATTATATCTGCATTTCTAATCTGCATGAGGGTTTGAAAATTGTAAATATCTATGATGTTGCTGGACGAATTGTAAGATATTTAACTGTAAAAGACTCATTTGACAATAAACTAGATGTTTCAAATTTGGAAAAAGGGACTTATATCGTTGGAATTGTTCAAAAAAATCACCCCTCTGTTTTTTTTAAAATAAGCAAATAAACAAAATATATCTTCCCAATCAAAAGACTTAAAATTTAATTCAAAATTAAAAGCTTTTTATATTAGACACCGCTTAGTACTCATTGTTGGATGATTTTCAAAGTGATGCAAAACTTATTAATTATCAATAATTATCTATTTATTAATCTTTAAATTATCATTATGAATCAAAAAGTCATTTTTCTATCTTTTATGCTCATGTTGGGTTTATTTTCCTGGCAGGCGAAAGCTCAGGTAACTGTAAGCGGTGCTACCACTGCCAGTGCTGCAAATGGTGCGTATCCAACCTTGTATGCAGCATTTACAAAAATTGGTACCGATCAACCGGGTATGGACATCGAAGTCACCCTTTCGGGAAGTGTTGTAGAGGCTGCATGGGGGGCAACACTAAATGCCGGTACATGGCATTCATTGAAAATCTACCCGACTGTAACGGGTGTTACAATATCGAATGTAGATTATCACATCAATACGTTAATTACACTTAATGGTGCTGATAATGTGACTATTGATGGGCGTGTAAATCAAAAAGGTTCAACCCCGGATATGGTAATAAACAAAATTTCAGGTGGACCGTTAAATCAAATTTTGACTACTATAGGTGGCACAGGATATACAGCAGCTCCTACAGTAACAATCACTGGTGGCGGGGGCTCAGGTGCAACGGCAACTGCAACGGTAAATGGTAGTGGCGTTATCACAGGATATACAGTCACTGCACCCGGGAGTGGTTATACTTCACTTCCAACCATTACACTTACTCCAACAAATGGAGGTACGGGTGGTGTGGCAACTGCTGTACTTACCGGATCGGCAACCTTCAATTTTACAGCGAATGCTGAAGGTAATACCATTCAATATTGTATTCTTAAAGGAAATACAACAAACTATAAAGGTATCGTCGCTTTTGGATCTGGAGTAATAGGTGGCAGTTATGGGAATGGTAACAATACAATCCAAAACAACATCTTTACTGGAAATGCAAATGGCAGACCGTGGTATTGCGTTAATTCATCGGGTGCTATCACTTATCCAAATGTTGGAAATAAAATTCTAAACAATGAATTTAAAGATTTCCAACATCCAAATCTTCATGCGATTGGAATTTCTCTTGGGGGTAACAACACTTCATCAACCAACACAGACTGGGTGATTTCAGGTAATAGTTTCTATGAAACCACCTCATTAATCCCCACTGCTTCTACCACATTTATTGGTATACAGATAGGTTACCCGGGGAGTGCTGGAGGCACGGGGCATATAATTTCAGATAATTATATTGGAGGATCAGCTGCACAATGCGGAGGTTCACCCTGGACGAAAACAAATGCTTTCAACAATGCATTTACGGGAATATCTTTATATTTGAATACTACAGGTAAAGAAAGTACGGTAAATAACAATACCATTAAAAATATCGCGTGGTCAAATAGTGGTGGTGCAAACTGGAAAGGAATAGAAGTTATTCAAGGGATAGTAAATATCGGCACTACTGTTGGCAACACGATTGGCGACAACAGCACGACTGGTTCAATCACGGTAACCAATGGAGCTGCCTCAGGTTCGGTTTATGGAATCTATCTTAGCAATACCACTTTCGGTGCAATTGATATTCAAAACAACAAAATTGGTTCTATCATGGCAGCAAATTCGAATGCCACTGCTAATACCTCTTTATATGGAATATATAAACCGGAATACACCGCAGGTCAATTAAATATCAGTTATAATACAATTGGAGGAACCATCCAAAATAGCATGTACTGTAGCTCTACCAGCACCGGTACAGTGGCTGCACAGGAACTGGTTGGAATATATTGCAAGGGCACCAATGCCAATACAATAAGTAACAATACAATCTCTAATCTAAACAATGCCGGAACTGACTTAGCAACAATAAAGGGAACCTGTAGTGGGGTGATTTTTGCTGCCGGTACTGTTTCAAATAATATAATACATCATTTAAACTCTGTAAACCCAAGTGCTGAATATATTTGGGGTTATCCTTGTGTTGGTGGAATTGTTGGAATCAGTACTTCTACGTTGGCAAAAATTGTAACAGGAAATTCTGTTTACAATCTATCCAATGATAATACTACTTTTACAGGAGCTGTTGTCGGCATCCATTTTCAGAGTGCTACCTCTGCAGTTGTAAATAAATGCTCAGGAAATTTTGTACAAAGTTTGTCGGTAAATGCCTCTTCTACCGGGGCTAAAATTTATGGCATACTGACTTGTTCCGGAGCAATAAACTATAGCAATAATATCATCACATTGGGTGGCGGAAACGTACAATTGAATGGTATTGCTGAAGGGATGCAACTGGCAGCAGGTCACAATTCAGGTTGTTATCACAATACTGTGTATATAACGGGTGCACCAACCTTAGGTGCTGTTCACAGTTATGCATTTTATTCTCAATCAAGTGCAAATACACGTGATTTGAAAAATAATATATTTGTAAATGCGCGTTCAAATAGCGGAACTGCAACGGGGATAAATTATTCTATCTATATACTAAAAGCTGGATTTACAGGAGATTATAACGATTACATGGCAACAGGTGCCGGTGGCAAGATTGGATGTTTCGAATACTATGACAGACCAAACATTTCGACATGGAAAAATGCAGCCACACCACAAGATGCAAACAGTTTAAATGTTGATCCACTTTTTGTAACAGCTGGAGGTACATTGGCTGAAAATTATAAAACATCTTCAAGTGTCAGTTTAACAGGTGTTGCAGGTACAGGAGTTACGCTGGATTACGCCGGTATTGGCAGAAGCGCGACTGCCCCAAGAATGGGAGCTTACGAAATTTCAGGAACTACAAAAATCAATGAAGTTGAAAAGTCAGGTTTTGCTATTATCCGCAACGCCTCCGGTATCATTGTTCCTTTAGAGAGAGAATCAACCATTGAGCTTTATACTGTCAATGGGTTGCTAATTGAAAAAACAAAAGCTGTCGGAACGTATTCCCGTATTTTGAATTCTGGAATGTACATAATTTCGATTAATGGTAAAGCAACTAAATTTGTAAAATAAAAAAGTTATGTTTCATTGAATTCAATTTTAATGAAATATCTTATTCAACGATCTTTCTCAATTAGAGAAAGACCGTTGTTCTTTTATTGATAATCGGCTCATGGAACTGAGCTTGCATGGAATCAATCTGATTTGTTGCTTAATAGATAATATATATTTTCAGTCAGCTATATTAAAAAACCCGCTAACAAATGTTTGTTTAAAAAACTCTTTTCAGTTGTTGTACTTTCACTCAAGATTACGCAATAAAGTTTAAATTTATTGCGTATTTATCAGGTTTTTAGAAATGTTTATTTTTAATGTCTGGTATTAAAAATAAAATATAAGCTCCTTACTGTCTTCTGCTTGCAATTTGTTGATTCTATATAGCAGAATTCGGAATATACAAATTAAACCTGAAAATGTCAAAATGAGCAAAAGTTATGAATGAATGAGCTACAATGGATCCTTTTATTACACTTACATTTGTAAATCAAATTTCTGAATGAAGTTTCTATAACTTTAAAATTTGAATTTTGAAGTGTAATTGTCATTAATGATATTATGTCCTTCTATAATAGTACGGAAAGTCAAATTATATCACGTTTAAATCAAATTATTTTACATACTAAAAAATCAACCATCATGAATCACAAAGTCATTTTTCTTAATTTGATCCTCTTTTTGGGTCTGTTTTCATGGCAAGCTTCTGCCCAGGTAACTGTAACAGGTTCAATAGCTAAAGATGGTCCATACACCACTTTAGCTGCCGCTTTTACTGCAATAGGCACTTCTCAGGCTGGTATGGATATCGTTGTCACACTTTCTGGAAGCACAGCAGAACCAGCTGTTGGAGCAGTTTTAAATGCCGGTACCTGGAATTCTCTTAAAATTTACCCTACAGTTTCAGGTGTAACAATTACGAATGCTGCGCCTGCAAGTTTTCCCTTAATTACATTGAAGGGTGCGAAAAATGTTACAATTGATGGAAGAGTAAATGCAACCGGCTCTGTTAAAGATTTGACGATAAATTATACAAGTAATGTATCATATCAGGTGAATACTATCAATTTTGCACTAAATGCAGAAGGGAATACAATACAATATTGTTTCCTTACTGGAAATGTGACGACGGCAGCTAAAGGTATCGTTAGTTTTGATGTAGGAAGTGCCGGAAATAGTTATGGCAATGGAAACAATACCATTAAGAACAACACCTTTACCGGTAATGCAAATGGTAAACCTATAAATTGTATTTACTCCCCTGGATCATCCACTTATCCAAACAACGCAAATCAAATACTCGACAATGATTTTAAAGATTTCCTATCTCCCGATGTGGCTTCTTCGGGTATTTATCTTTTTGGGTCTTCAAGCACAGCTTCATTGAACAATAATTGGATTATATCTGGAAACAGCTTTTATCAAACAACGCCATTAATACCTACTGCTTCTGTAGCATATGCAGCTATTCAAATAGGATCAGGGCTATATACAGTAGGAGGATCAGGACATACAATTTCCAACAACTTTATTGGGGGCTCAGCTCCACATTGTGTGGGATTGTGGGAAAAAACAAATGCTTTTGATAACGTTTTTTCAGCTATTAAAATCTATTCAGATAAAATAGGTTCCGCCAATACGATTGACAACAATAAAATCCAAAATTTCTCATGGGCAAATAGTGCCGGGGCAGTTTGGAAAGGGATTGAATCTCTTGGTGGCAACGTTAATATTGGCACCATTGCAGGTAATACTATTGGCGATAATACTACTACAGGATCAATTTCCGTTACCGCTGGTGCAGCAACTGGTAGCTATAGTGGAGTAACAGGTATTCATATTAGCGGAACTGTAGGATTCGTGGATTGCCAAAATAATAAAATTGGTTCTATTACGACAGCAAATACACTTACTACAGGCAACAACTCATTATTTGGAATTATGTTGGCTAATTATGGATATAGTACTGTAAATATAAACAATAATACTATTGGAGGTTCGATAGCAAACAGTATGTATTGCAGTTCACCAAGTACCACAACTTTGCAAGAATTAACAGGAATATATTGCAAAGGGAGAATTTCCCATACTGTCACCAACAATACAATAGCCAACCTTACCAATTCAACTACAGCAGCGAGTAATATTAAAGGAATATGTGTTGGTGTGAGTTTTACCCATGGAACAGTAACAAATAATGTTATCCATGATTTAATTTGTAAAAATACTAATCCTGATGGGCAATATGGAATTGCATCGGTAGTTGGTATTAGTAGTAATTTTAATGGTTATGATTTACCAGTATTTGTAAATGGAAATAAGGTATACAATTTATCCAACGATAATCCCGCATTTACCGGATATGTTACCGGAATTTCCTTTGTGGGCGGCAGTGTAACACCAATATCAATAAATACCTGTTCCGCTAATTTCGTAAATAGTTTATCTGTCAATGCTTCTGCCACCGGGGCTCATATCTCCGGTATCTTGACTGCTACCGGAGTTACTACCATTTCAAATAATATTGTAAGCTTGGGTGATAATTTACCTGTGCAATTTAGTGGAATTACGGAAGGTCAGGCAAATATTATAGGAAACGATAGTTATGTATATCACAATACAGTATACATTGGCGGAACTCCTACTTCAGGTGCTGTACCAAGTTATGCATTTTATTCCGCTTCAACGGCAAATAATCGTACATTGATAAACAATCTATTCGTGAATACACGCACCGGTGGAACCGGAACTCATTATGGCATGACTGCCAGTGCTACCAATTTAACTAGGGATTATAATGATTATGTGGGTGTAGTTAGTCCAATAAAAGATGCAAACAGTTTAACCCTTGATCCTCTTTTTGTAACAGTTGGAGGATCTTTGGCTGAAAATTATAAAACGTCTTCAAGTGTTGGTTTAACGGGCGTTACTGGAACAGGCGTTACGCTGGATTATGCCGGTATTGGCAGGAGCGCGACAGCCCCAAGAATGGGCGCATACGAAATATCAGGTACTACAAAAATTAATGAAGTTGAAAAGTCAGGTATTGCAATTATCCGAAATGCTTCAGGTATTATAGTTCCTTTAAATGGTGAATCAACCATTGAGCTTTATTCTGTCAATGGGTTGCTAATTGATAAAACAAAAACTGTCGGAACTTATT
>Ga0302215_10001089_pt1 | contig 19788 bp, 18 predicted proteins | sample II_Fen_N3_1_FD_194580 | JGI IMG/M metagenome (GOLD analysis project Ga0302215, IMG submission 194580) | Peat permafrost microbial communities from Stordalen Mire near Abisko, Sweden - II_Fen_N3_1 | ecosystem: Environmental > Terrestrial > Soil > Wetlands > Permafrost | place: Sweden: Abisko...
AAAATCAAAGAAAGCGATGCATATTACAAAATAAAAGTGAAGCTGGCAGTAAATTTCCGTACTTTGTCACATGTTAAGGTAATAAATTATATGAATTATCAGGAACAAAAAGTATTGGAAAAAAAATCGGAGGAATAGATATGATTTACAATTTTTTTATTTACCCCCGATAGCTATCGGGATTACAATTCGTTGTAATATTCCTGTAAATTTAAATTGTAAATTGTAAATCAATGTCATTTTGTTAAGAATATTGATAGAAATCACCCTTTTTGTACGTCAGCTGACAGACAGAAAGAAAAACGCTAACTAAACGACATTGAATTGTAAATTGTAAATTGTAAATTAAGATATGCCTACAGTTCTTCAAAATATATTCCGTTTTATTGTACTCGTACTTTTTCAGGTACTGGTATTGAATAACATCCAGTTCTTAGGATATATCAATCCATACCTTTACATTTTATTTATACTGTCACTTCCGGTTCAAATGCCACGCTGGTTTCTTCTTTTACTGGCTTTTACACTTGGAATAACCATAGATATTTTTTCCAATACACTGGGCATGCATGCTTTTGCCACTGTATTAGTTGCTTTTTTCCGTCAAGGAATCATAAAATTATTTACTAATATCGAAGAAGGTAATAATCCCACCCCTGCTTTTTATACCTTTGGCGTCAGCGGCTATATTAAATATGTTGTGGTTATGGTACTAATCCATCACACTACGTTATTTACCCTGGAGGCCTTTTCTTTAGTTCATTTCTGGATCATGCTGGTTAAAATAATTCTCAGTTCGATGGTAACATTGTTGCTAATAATGGGGATTCAATCGATTAAAACAAAATAAAATATGATAAACGATACGCTTCAAAACAGAAGATATGTGATTTCAATCATCATGTCAGCTGTGATTGTTGTGTACATTCTGAGGTTGTTTACCATTCAGATTATCGATTCTAAATATAAAAACGGGGCGGATAGCAATGCTTTTCTAAAAAAGACACAATTCCCTCCCCGCGGACTTATTTACGATAGAAAACACACGTTGCTTGTTTATAACAAACCGGCATATGACATAGCCATGATCATGCGCGAGGTTCACGATCTGGATACAATCGCATTTTGTACAGCCTTAAAAATTGACAAGCCTTTCTTTATAAACCGGATAGCAGAAATTAAAGATTTCAAAAAGAATCCAGGATATTCCTCTTACACTCCTCAACTTTTCATGACCCAGCTTGGCATTGAGGATATTGCCACGATTCAACAATCCATGTACAAATATCCCGGTTTTTATATTCAAAGCCGTACGTTGCGTGAATATACCTTTCCGGGATCGGCTCATGTTTTGGGGAGTATAGGTGAAGTCTCTCAAAAAAGAATTGATAATGACGATTATTATAAACAAGGTGATTTTGCAGGCCGTGATGGATTTGAATATACCTATGAAGAACAATTACGTGGTGAAAAAGGGGTAGAGATACTATTGCGTGATGCAAAAGGCAGAATTAAAGGAAAATATGAAAACGGGAAAGAAGATGTAGCACCAAAAGCCGGTGAAAATATGACACTGACACTCGACGCTCAGTTACAAAATTTAGCTGAGAAATTATTTTCCGGGAAAGTGGGAAGTGTGGTGGCCATTGAACCTTCAACAGGTGAAATTCTGGCTATGGTTTCAAATCCGGCTTTTAATCCCTCTCTGTTAGTGGGACGTCAACGTTCGAAAAACTACATGCAACTTGTTACTGACCCTACAAAACCTTTGATGAATCGTGCTACCCAGGCTCTTTATCCACCCGGATCATCGTTCAAAACTGCTGAGGCACTAGTTTGTCAGCAAATGGGTGGGATCGATGAGCATACTTATTTCCCATGTAACGGACCTTCTTCATCACCTATCAGATGTACTCATCATCATGGTTCACCTGTAAGTTTGCTTAGTGCCGTAGAAGAAAGCTGTAATCCCTATTTCTGGAATGCCTTCCGGGCAACCATTGAAAAAGATGGCTATGGTGCCCGTAATATCCATTTCAGAACAAGATATGACGAATGGGTTGAACGGATGAAAAGTTTCGGACTTGGAGAAAAATTTACCGACGGCGATCTTTATGAACAATCGAGGGGTTATATACCAACCCAGAAATACTATAACAAACTTTACAGGGGCGAAACCGGCTGGCGGGCTATTACTATCCGCTCGAATGCCATTGGACAGGGTGAGATATTGGCAACTCCTCTTCAAATGGCCAATCTTATGTGCGCCATTGCCAATGAGGGTCATTATATCAGTCCGCATTTGAATCGTTGCGACTCAATGAGAAAAAAAATTCATACCTGCAAGGTGGATAAAAAATATTTTCCGATTGTGTTCGAAGCTATGTGGCGTGTATTTGATTCAGGTACAGCAAGTGCTTCCAAGATTCCCGGAATTGACATGTGTGGAAAAACCGGTACTGCCGATAATAGCCACGGTAAACCGCATTCTATTTTTGTAGGGTTTGCTCCACGGGTGAATCCAAAAATTGCGATTGCAGTTGTGGTTGAAAATGCCGGTTTCGGATCTACCTATGCTGCACCAATATTCAGTTTGATGGTGGAACAATACCTCAAAGGTAAAATTACACGAACAGATCTGCAGGAAAAAATTACGAACATTGTAACAAATTCAAATGTACAAGAACGTTAGTATTAAATACGCATTGGACTGGACAACGATTTTTTACTTCGTTGTGCTTGTTTTAATGGGATGGGTCAGCATTTATGGGGCCAGCTACAACTTTGATCAGGCAAGCATATTTGACTTTAGTCAACGCGCCGGAAAACAGTTCCTGTGGATTATGACTGCGTTTGCTATTGGAGGTGTTTTGCTTCTCATTGATTCGAAAATGTATAACATTTTCGCTTATTTCATTTACGTTGGTGCGATACTATTACTGATTATTACCATTTTTGTAGCCCACGATATAAAAGGCTCCCGATCATGGCTTGAATTGGGTCCCATTAGTTTTCAACCTGCCGAAATAGCGAAGATGGCCACTGCCCTGGCACTTTCAAAGTATATGAGTTCCTATAATTACAAACTTAAAAACTGGAAAGATTTAATACCTCTGGGGCTTATCATATTCGTCCCTTTTATACTGATCATATTACAAAATGAAACTGGTACAGCGCTTGTATATGTTGCCTTCCTGCTGATGCTTTACCGTGAAGGGATGAAAGGCATAATACTCCTGTTGATTACTTTTGCAGTTGTCATGTTTATTACGATCATCAAATTAAGCATAGTACCCATACAGGTTAACCATGGGACGTTGGGAATGGTGCTTGCCATGGGAATCATCCTGTTAGTTCAGTTTTTTTATGCTATTTACTTTGGAAGAGACCGTAAAGAAGCTTTTATATTGCTCGTTGGGACAGTATTGGTTGGAGTTACTTCGTATGTATTAAATTTCTGGTATTATTTGAATTACAACTATGTAGCCATTTTTTGCGTTATTTCTTCGTGTGTTTACTGGATGTTCATAGAATTATTCAACCGGTATAAAAAATACTGGTTCCTGATATTGTTTTCAATCGGATCGGTATTATTCAGTTTTTCGTGCGATTATTTATTTACAAAGGTGTTGGAAGATCACCAGCAAATTCGTATCAAGGTTTTATTAAACATGGAAGATGCCCCATTGGGTGCAGGATACAATGTGAATCAATCTAAAATTGCGATAGGTTCTGGCGGGTTTTTCGGGAAAGGCTTTTTGAATGGCACTCAGACTAAATTGAAATTCGTTCCAGAACAGGATACTGATTTTATTTTCTGTACTGTCGGTGAAGAACATGGTTTTGTTGGTTCTACCCTGGTATTATTTGTATATTGGCTATTGTTAATGCGAATACTGCGAATTGCTGAACGGCAACACGATCCTTTCAGCAGGGTATATGCCTATTGTGTGGCAAGCATTTTCTTTTTTCACCTTATGATAAATATTGGCATGGTGCTCGGCATAATGCCTGTTATTGGCATTCCTTTGCCGTTTTTCAGCTACGGAGGCTCATCACTCTGGGGTTTTACCATTTTGCTCTTTACCTTGCTTAGACTCGACGCAGCAGGCTCGGAAAGAATGAGGTAAAAAAATTGAACATAGGTTGTTGATACTTATCGCGGGGCATAATAAATAATACAAACACCAATTAATGCAATTATTGCCCCGATAATGTCAAATTTATCGGGTGTAAAATGATCGAATTTGATGGCCCATAGCAAAGACATAACTATAAAAAACCCTCCATAAGTAGCGTAAACACGCGCAAAGCTTTCTGTCTGCAAGGTGGCAACAACTCCATAAAGTACCAGGATCAATCCACCCAGTATACCATACCACATAGGTTTGTTGTCTTTCATCCAACCCCATACCAGGTAGCCACCTCCTATTTCACAAAAACCTGCCAGTATAAAGATAAGAATTGATTTCAATATTGACATGTTAACACAGTTTAGTTGTAGTAGACATTTAAAGATTGAAACATCTTTAATTTGCCTGGAAATTGAATGGATAATATTTTTTTAAAATTAGAGCCGGATATATATTTTGTTTCGATCCATTGCATATCCAACAAGCCAACACATCATCATCCACCACACCGAAAATAAAAATGCCCCTAAATAATCGCCTGCAAAAATGAAAAGATGTTGGTACAACCACACATGTAAAGGTTGATCCCCTATTTTCATCAACCAGAGCATTGTAACGCCCAGTTCGCTTACCAGGTAAATAATAAGCGGGTTTTTGCCCGTTATCAGAAAAAATTGTGTTCCTTTTTTCTTCCCCAGAATATCAGTTATGTAAACAATTCCCGCAAGAATGATGCAATCCAGCCCTACAGTCAGCAGGGCGTATGAGCTTGTCCACAGTTTTTTGTTTACCGGAAAAAAGGGATCCCAACAATAAGCAAGCAAAAGAAGCACTATTCCGGCAAAAAGTAGTTTAAAAAGACCATCATACGATTTCCCCTTATGCTGCAGGTACCTGCCAACGGCATATCCACCGATTACATTGAAAATGGCAGGCAAGGTGCTTAATACACCCTCCGGATCAAATGGAAAACCTTCTCCTCCATACAGGTGATCGATTCCAAACAGCCAGGTATCAAGCCGAAGCACAGCATTCCCTGTTTTGGTTAATTCAGCTCCATGCTCTCCGAAAACCAGCAACAATACCCAGTACGCAATCAGGGATAACACACCAAGCCATAAAGTTTTCTTAGTTCCAAGATAATACACCATTAAAGCCACAATACCATAACACAGGGCGATTCGTTGCAACACTCCCATGATACGGGTATGCGATACCGGTGATAGTATAAAATTGGATTGAGCATCTATTTTAAAAAAAGGAAACCAATACATCAGGTAACCAACCAAAAAAATAAGAAATGTACGTTTAACTATCTTATATAACACCCGGGATTGTGTCATGGCTTCCCAGCTTTTCATTGTAAAACTAAGAGCATTCCCTACTGCAAATAAAAATGAAGGAAAAACCAGGTCAGTTGGAGTAAATCCATTCCAGTCGGCATGAAGTAATGGCCAGTAGGTCGTGGCCCCGTTACCGGTAGTATTGACAATAATCATGAAACAAATGGTACATCCACGAAAAATATCCAGTGCAGTAAAGCGTTGGGCGGTAATAGAAGGAGAGGAATCAAGAGTCATATGCTTTAAGTATTAATTGCCTGAGGAGTCGGTAAAAATACAAACAATTTCTGAACATTCCATGTTGAAAAAGAAGCACTCCCCGATTTTCTCATTTATTCAACCAGACTGCATATGAACCCACAAAATGAAAAAATGTCTGTACTAATATTCTATTTTCTTTTCAGGAGGCGAATAGATCAGATATATTTATACACCATATACACTGCCACTCCTAACAGGAAAAAGGCATATACTTTTTTAAACATGCTGGCAGGAAGCTTGATGGCTAACTTTGTGCCAAAGAATACGCCAAACACAATACCCAACGCCATAAGACCGGCATAAAGCCAGTTCAGGTACCCGGACTGGGCATAAACAATCACACTGGGCAATCCGACCGGAAGCTGCAATGCTGCAAGGGATGTGGCAGAAGCTGCCTTGGCATCATACCGAAAGAACTTTATCAATACTGGTACTATTACCAATCCACCGCCCTTGCCAAATAACCCGGCAATAACACCGGCAAAAATACCCAGGCAGACAAAAATCCAGAAAGCATACTGTTTGTCCTCTCCACTTCCATTGAGAGGAATCTCTGTTTTTGGGGGTTTATTTTTTCGGAAAAGTTTTGGAATATCCAGATAACCAACAGCCACATATAATAAAAAAGCAGCATATAGCTTTGACAATACTTTTACATCAACCGATACAGCCAGTTCAGCACCAAAGAATGATCCCGAAAGAAGTCCTACTGAAATCCAAAGTGCATTCCTCACATTGATGTACCCGGCTTTGTAATAGGCAATTACTCCAAGTACCCCGACTGGAAGTAACATGGCCGCCAGGGATGTGGCATTTGCATTGAGCATCCCCATTCCAAAAAAGGCTATGAGTGAAGGAACCATGATAATTCCTCCTCCAATTCCAAATAAACCGGACATTATCCCTGCAATAATTCCAACAATCAGTATCCCTATTTCCATATTTTAAACTTCTGAATTATTCCTTTTAGTGTAATCCACTATAGATGGCAAAATTAATCGAATTAATCGGATTTTTCAGTTTACTTTTAAAATCAAACGTTAAGCAACCAAAAAAAACGCCTGGCATGTAAATTGCCGGGCGTTTTTGTATCTATTAAAAAACCGACTGGTTATTTTTTCTGTATAATCTCGAGTGTATCGGAAGCAATCATATATTCTTCATCAGTTGGTATCACCACAACTTTCACTTTAGAATCAGGTGTACTTATCAGAACTTCCACACCATGTGATTTAGCATTTAATACGGTATCTATTTCAACGCCCATAAACCCTAAACCCGAGCATACACTCTCTCTCATTTCAGACATGTTCTCTCCTACTCCACCTGTAAATATAATCACATCAACACCGCCTAAAGCAGCAGCATACGATCCCAGGTATTTTTTGATCCGGTATTCATACATATCCAACGCCAGTTTAGCGCGTTCGTTTCCATCGGCAATGGCATGTTCAATATCACGCATGTCCGAAGATATACCCGAAACTCCAAGTATACCACTGTGCTTATTAAATAAGGTTGACACAGATGCCGATCCGATCATTTCTTTTTCCATCAGGAAAGTAACAACACCCAAATCCACATCACCGGATCGGGTTCCCATCATCAACCCTTCAATAGGTGTAAAGCCCATGGAAGTATCCACCGACTTTCCATTCTCAATAGCAGTAATTGATGCCCCGTTACCAATGTGGGCTGTAATCATCCTTGTATTTTTAAAATCAATGCCTAAAAACTCACAGGCCCTTTTGGATACATACCGGTGACTGGTTCCGTGAAAACCGTAACGACGAATACCGTATTTCTTATATAACGAATACGGAATGCCATACATATAGGCATATTCCGGCATAGTTTGATGGAATGCTGTGTCGAATACCGCAACCTGAGGTACCGAAGGCAATAACTCGTCGATGGCATGTATGCCGGCTAAATTAGGCGGATTATGCAATGGGGCAATATCAATACATTCTACAATTTTCTGAATTACTTCCTCTGTAATCAATACACTGGAATTAAATTTTTCTCCACCATGAACCACCCTGTGACCAACAGCATTAATTTCTTCCAGTGATTTTATGGCACCGTGTTTTTCGCTGGTCAGAATTCCTAAAATATATTCCACCGCCAGTTGATGTTCCAGTATTTCACCTTTCAGCACTACCTTCTGACCATCCCGACGAATATGTTTAAGAAATGATCCTTTCATTCCTATCTTCTCGACTCCACCGGCTCCCAACACTTCATTGGTAACCATATCCAGCAATTTATACTTTACGGATGAACTTCCACAGTTCAATACTAATATTTTCATGTTTCTGTTCCTCCTTATTTGATTACATTTCCAAAATCATCGTAGGTATAAAATCCCTTTTTGGAACTTATTCCAAAATGTTTGGCACGAAAAAGCCGCAACAATATAGGGGATGGTTTATATTTTATGCTTCCGTATTCATCCCAAAGGTTTTCAAGCAAACGAACGATTTTTTCTATTCCCATTTGATCGGCTGTACGGAAAACTCCCTGCCGGTGTCCAAACCCTACAGTCAGCACACGGTCAATGTCTTCGACATTAGAAATGCCCTCCATCAATATCTGGCAGGCTTCATTCAACTGTATCAAAAACAAGCGAATGCTGACCAGCCCTGCTGATTCCATCACCGAAACGTATTGGTGATTTATTAATTTTGCAAACTTACAGACTTTATCAAAAGTCTCAGTTGTAGTGTTCAGTCCGGGAACAATTTCTATGATTTGTGAATCCGGAACATTAGAAAGAAAATGCAAGCCGATACAACGTTCGGTATGCTTCAGTTCAGAAGCTAAATCGGTCACAATAACCGTAGATACATTTGAAGCGATAATTGCATTGGTCGAAAGCACCCTTTCAAGTTCCATAAATACTTCCTTGCGTTGAATAACCCTTCTTTCACCCGTTTGGTCATGATACCGGATAGCTTCAATCACAAAATCGCACCCACTAAAATCATCATAATTTGAAGTTCCTGTTATACGACCGAGTATTGCTTTCTTTTCATTTTCTGTCAAACCCCAGTTTTGTATCTTCCTGTCGAGTTTCTCTTCAATCCGGCTGAAAGCATTGGTAATGCCTTCATCATTTGGTTCCAGAAAAACTACCTCCATGCCGTTAAGTGCAGCGGTAGTGGCAATGACACTTCCTTCCTTTCCGCAACCCACTACCCCGATTCGGGAAAAAAGAGTCCGTTTACGGTTGCGCTTGCTTAATCCGTAACGTTCGATTGCTTCTATAATTTCTTCAGCCATATATTTTTTGAAGTTGATTGGTTAATTAAGTTGATTGGTTGTCCCGATAGCCATCGGGAGGTTGATTGATTGGTTGGTTAAAATAATTTAGATGACCAGTTGATTGTGTTGAATCCGATTTTTTGTTCAGTAGATACTTTTTAAAAAGACAGATACTTATTTAGATTCTAATCGGTTACCCGAATAATTTAATTCAACTTAATTACTTAATTAACTATTTAACTAATCAACCAATTAACTAAATTCCCATAGCCTGATTGGCCGTAATAGTAATCATTCTGACAATATCATCCACCGAACAACCACGTGAAAGGTCGTTGATTGGTGCTGCCATTCCCTGTAAAATAGGTCCCACAGCCTGTGCTCCGGAAAATCGTTCAACCAGTTTATAAGCAATATTTCCCGATTGCAAATCAGGGAAAACCAATACATTGGCATGACCTGCAATGTTGCTACCGGGTGCTTTGCTTTGTCCCACCGAAGGTACCAAAGCGGCATCTGCCTGCATCTCTCCGTCAATCTGAAGATTGGGAGCCATTTCTTTTGCCAGGCGGGTTGCTTCTACCACTTTATCCACCAGTTCATGTTTGGCACTTCCTTTGGTTGAAAAGCTCAACATAGCAACTTTTGGTACAAAGCCTGCAATTACCCTGGCAGTATCAGCAGTACATATAGCAATCTGAGCCAGTTCTTCGGCTGTAGGATTCGGATTTACCGCACAATCGGCAAAAACCAATAATCCGTTCTCACCATATTCTGGCATTGGTGTAAACATTAATAAGGCACCCGAAACAACTTTAATACCCGGTAATGTCTTTACAATCTGAAAAGCCGGACGTAACACATTTCCTGTTGTATTCCTTGCGCCTGCCAGTTCACCATCAGCATCACCGTTTTTTATCATTAAGCAACCTAAATATAACGGATCTTTTGCCAGTTTAGTAGCATCTTCCATGGTCATTCCTTTGCTTTTCCTTAATTCAAAAAGCAGGTTTGTATAAACAGCCATCTTTGAATCTTTATCCGGATCAACAATTGTAGCCTTTACAATGTTCGATAAGTTATTGTCAGCAGCCAGTTTCTTTATTTCAGCTTCATTTCCTATCAGGATCAGGTTGGCTGCTTTTTCTTTCAAAATAATATCCGCCGCTTTCAAAGTCCGGATTTCTGTCCCTTCAGGTAAAACGATACGTTGTACGTTTTCCTTGGCACGTGCCATAATTTTTTCTAATAATTCCATTTTGTAAAAAATAAATTAAAATGATATTCGGCGGGAGGATATTGTCTTCGGGCTGAAAAACAATACAAAGATACAGCAATATTCTAAAATTGCTATGTAGAGATGGCAGTTTTTGCTAAATATTTGATAGTATGTCAAATTTTATACTATTTATATCATTTATTGAAAGAAAGAACATAGATATTAACGCCCCTAAAAGTCATGTTCTAATATAAATATTCGTCAATTTCTCAGTAACTCCTTTTATAAATATCATTGATTATGACTTCAATTCATAACGCCCCCTCTGTCAATTCATGAATGCAGAAAGGAAATTTATCCGGATTATCTTTAAGAGTTTCGTTGGCATGTAACATTCCAACTTCATAAAGTAATCATACATCCCTGTCAGGAATGACTTATTTATCCCGTGAATTAATTATCTTTCGTTCGCATGACTGCATGCTTTTATATTTTCAGAGATAAGCTTAATTTTTAGAACGTAAATTTTATTGTATCCCTGAATACTGTTTTTACTAAGTTGATTTTGTTTAAAATTGATCTTCAAAACTCCCACTTAACCAGGAATCTCACGTCTGTTTTTCTGTTACCTGAAATTGTTTCATTACCGGTACCCAACGATTCCCGATCATCAGCATAAACAGTTTGAGCCAATTTAAACCAAAACGACATTTTTTTGTTCATTTCATATTTCAGATTCAAATAACACCTGCTGCCCAACCCATAATACATTGGAATGGAAAAAGCATACAGAATATCCTTTTCGTATGAATAAAACCGGTTTTCATAGTCCACTGCGTCAAAAAACTGAAAGCGTACATCCAGTTTCAACGGAAATGATTTTAATGCAAAGCTTACATCCTGATATGCCATAACACCATACGTCCATGCGGATCCTGCATGATGTGACAGATTTCCTTCCAGTACATTTTTAAAACTGATATTACCAACCGAATAGGACAGGTTATACTTCAATGAGGTTTTTTGGATGGGTATTATTACAGGCATAACAGATACATTTTTAGACAGATTAGTTTGTTTTTCTTCGAATCTGAAACGCCAGAACATGGAGATATTTTGCCTGGCTGTGAAGTCAGCCTGAAGCAGAAAATCTTTCCCGATGGAAGGAGCATCTATGCCGTATTTTGGCCAGGGGAAACGGAAACTATCTGCATAGGCGGCTAACTTCCATTTCCTGAATGGACGAACCACTGCGCCCATGTAAAAACCTGTTTCATTATTAATGCGTGACGTTTCAGAAAATGAAGATGCATAAAATGTATCGTATTCAGGAGAATAATACCTGTGCAGGATAACCAGGCTGAATTGCGAAACCGGATTGAAATAACAACCGTTTAAAGTGGCAGTGGCAGCATGACCCGTCATTGCAGTTTCTCCAAAAAAGTTAAGTTTATTCCATCGCATCCGGTAAAAAACACCTCCGGTTGTTTGTGTATTCCCCGAAAAATAAAAATAATTATAGACTGACTTGTCGGGTATTAATCTATTGCTCAGGGACGTATGCACAAGGGTTACGCCAGCCTGAAGATTCATATTGGTGTAGGTGGCGTTACCGCCCATGATTTGTTGGTTTACCGTGTTTTTTGTACTTAACTCATCCGGCGTGCGGTGATAACCTGTTTTAAGAATGGTTGGGAACCTTCCGTTCACAGTGTCGCCATCAATCATTTTATTGGAATAAAACGCCGAAAGTAAAAATTTACCGGTTTGAACAGTTGCTCCTCCTCCCCGAAAGAAATTGTTTTCACCCATGGAACTGTATTTATTCAGCCCTGAATTACGGGGTGTTACATTCAGGACATACGATGTTTTTCCAATGCCAAATTCATTATGAAGTACCAATCCCTGTCCAAAATTAGCCCGGAAATCTCCTGCAACAATTTTTTTAAATATGCCAAAGTCATTCAACTGTGCGTGAAACGAATAAAAATCATATCCTTTATGTGCTGATCCCCAAAATTGTTCACCTGCATCTTTTTCAGCCGATATTCCCCCCTGGATTCGGTCTTTGTAATGAAAACGATATCTCACTGAATGATACAACGAATTACCTGAATAACTGGCAGTATTTGCTCCCGGAGAATCAGCCTCTTCTTCCTGCTTGAAATGATAACCTTCTTTGGTTTCAAGTCCTTTGTCCAACCGGAAATACAATTCACTTTTACCAAACTTCAAAACATCATTCCAGTAAATAATCTTTTTAGTATCACTGCCTTCACCTGTAAACACAAAGGGTATCATCCGGCGAATGTCGGTCATATCCAATCCTTCAATCAACTGAAGTTCATAAATAGTATGCATTGGACCAAACTGATAAATATATGCCAGGATATTTTCTACCTGTTTGTCTGATAGAAAGGGTAATTGTTCAAGTTCAGCCTGAGTTGCCTTATTCAGATTTATGGGATTTGCAGAACATTGCATCAAATCTTCATAAAAAGAATCGTAATCAATGGCTTCCTCACTTTCGGCGGCATATTGTTCAACTATATCAGCAATAGTTTGCTCAATAATCGTAACAGCTTCCTGTGCTCTTGCCGGACAAGTGCAAAACAGAATTAATACCGGATAAATAAACAAGCGTTTCACTGTAGTATTCGTTAAAGTGATAACTTATCTCCCGAACCTGTATCGAAGGGCTGCCAGGGTGTTTAAACCAAGCAAGGGGTGCATTTCACAGTTTAAATCAATCCCGAATGCTCCTGCATTAAGTCCCACTCCCAAACATGGTACTAAATAATCCGATCCGTATGCTCCCAGTTTGATAAGGAATGCCGGCAAAAGCTGGTAGTCAAATCCCGAAGCGAGGCGGTAATTACTGCTTACCTCTTTGTCGAGCTGTGTACGCCATACAAAATCATGTGAAAAAAAACAGGCTGATCCTATACTGAAAATGGATGGAAGCCTTTTTACTACATATTCAGTCTTTATATTTGTTTGAAATGGATTGAACGTATTGAAACCCAAACAAAAATCTGATGAAAGAAATACTGATAACCCGATTTGCGGCAATAAAGCTCCCCGGTAAGAATTGGATGCTGAAAAAAAAGAAGTAAAGTAATTAAACTGGACCCCCATGGCAAATTTATCAGAAAAATTACGGGCAAAACCAAGTCCAATGAGTATATCATGGTAAAGGGAATAACCGAAATAAGAAAGTGATATTCCAGAATTTATTAAATCGGAGGGTAACGTAAATTGAATGCTTTTAGTAGATAGTTGAGTAAGTAAAAACCGGTTTTCAATCATCAACGCCAATTCAGGTTTGTCGGCATATCCGATCATGGCAGGATTGTTGAATGCTGCACGGTTACGGGTATCCGACACAGAAGTGGAGGCAATTGAAGTCGAAGAAGGTATTACGGTTGAAAGTTGAGAATGAAGCGACCGGCATAAAATAACCAATGTCAGTAAGGATATGATTTTCTTCATAGTTTATAAGTTTTTTGCAACAAATAAGCCGTAAACACAAGAACCTCAATTGAAATTAGTAAATGCCAAAATTAAATATATTTTGTGAATTAACAACTAATTCTTAAATAAATATTCATTTGGAACAGATATTGCAGTAGTGAAAAACATTGTGTTAATCAGAATTAAAAAAATTTATTTTCATTTGTATGAAAAAGAATGTTTTCATAATTAGTTTTATTTTTCTGACTGTAATCGGGGGAGAAATAATTGCTCAAAAACCTTATCAACCGCTTCCTTCGGGCGACCCGATTGTGTGGATAGAAATGAATGGCAAAGATACCATGTTAATGTCTTACCTGAACGGGATTTATATCTTTCCACCTGAACGATTCAAGAATAAAAGACAGGAAAAGTTTTACTGGACAACAGTCAGGGATGTGAAGCTCACCCTGCCGTATGCAAAATTAATTTCCAGCGAATTAAATAAAACGAATAAGAAATTAATTTCTTTACCCGATGACAAAGAACGTAAAAAATACCTGTCCCAATACGAAAAAGCAGTATTGAAACAGTATGAACCAACGTTGAAAAAGATGAATATTAATCAGGGTAAAATGCTCCTGAAACTGATAGACAGGGAATGCAACGAATCACCCTATGAATTAATAAAAGCTTACAGGGGAAGTTTAACTGCATTCTTTTGGCAGGGAGTAGCACGTGTTTTTGGTTCTAACCTAAAGTCGGAATACGATGGAAATGATAAGGATAAAATTGTAGAAAGAATCATTATCCTGGTAGAAGAAAACAGGTTATAAGGTGTATTCAAATAAATATCCGGATATTAATCAGAGGAATTCAATCGGTAAGAAATTAATTCATCTGCTTTTGAAGCAGATTGAACCGGATTTAAGTGATTGATTAAAAATCAAATTAGTAAATCATCAGCTTTTGTCAACACCCTTTCACCTTTGCGGTAATAATAAACCAATCCGTAATTCTGGCATTTTAAGAGTCGGGTATATGGCTTTTCATCTTTGTATTTTGCTTCAACCTGATTCCATATATCCAATATAATAGCATCCCCTTTTTCACGCAGACTGACCAATTCTTCCCAATTCCGGTTAGTGGTATTTTGATGCAGCTTTTGAGTGGACTTATATTCTTTAAAAACTTCGTAATGAACCTTTACTTTGGCTATTGTTGGATTGTAAATGGGCAATCCACCGTTTCTTAATCGTTCGTTCTCCCCGTCAATAATGCATTTTCCCCAGTTAAGGAGTGCAGCTTCTGTACTAAGGTCGGGAACGGTATGAATATTCTGATCCAGGTTATAAAAAAGTTTGTGCTCTTTTTTTATATCACCCCGAATAACCGAAAGATTAAAAACCTGAATAAAATGTGAAATATAGAGGCGGGCATTATGAACAATCTGTTGATATCGCTTATTGGCTGAAACCTGGCTTTCGAGGGTTTGTTGGTATTGAACCAATTGCTTTTCAAAACCACCCAGGTAATTTTTGGCTTCGATAATTGCTTTATAGGAAACAATCTGATCTCCGTAATTTTGATTGTCTTCCTGAAGAATTGCCGTACGTAATGCACGCAAACGGGCTTGATCTGTATTGGGCAATCTTCGGTAGGGCATACGTATACAATGTTTTGAACAGTTATACCCGCAAAGATAAAAATTATTCTTGTCTGAACATTAATTTCTCAGCTAAATTTCTCAATTCATGCTTTTTATTCTCCAAAACTGATACTTTTTGAAGATTTGCGATGGCCTTATTATAAAAATATTGCATCTTGTCTTCGCAAATCGTCTTTACCCCCAGTTTACTATAAAGTGATGTTACTGCCTCAATTTTACTGGTTGCATTATTTTCTCCGGTTGTATTAAGCCAATACTGCAATTCTGAAGCATCATCCGCCTTAGCCAGAATAAGAGCATGAATCAACAAATAAGTCTTTTTATTACAAAGGATATCACCCCCGATCTTTTTTCCAAAAGTAGCTTCATTCCCGTACACGTCCAACAGATCATCCTTCAATTGAAATGCCAGGCCGATATCGATGCCAAAGTCGTAGAGCAATTGTGCATCCTTCTCACCTGCACCACCGGTAATAGCACCAATCTTTAATGCACAACCAAGCAGAACCGCTGTTTTAAGACGAATCATCTCCAGGTATTCTTCTGCCATGACATTGACACGAGTTTCGAAATCAACATCATATTGTTGACCTTCACATATTTCGGTGGCCGTTTGTGAAAACAAATCCAACGTTTGTTTTAAGTATTTTTCAGGCGTCTGAGCAATAAACCGGTATGACGCAATTTGCATAACATCGCCTGAAAGAATGGCTGTATTGTCATTCCATTTTTTATGTACAGTCGGTTTGCCGCGACGGACATCGGCACGGTCCATGATATCATCGTGTAATAGGGTGAAATTATGAAATATCTCCAGTCCAATTGCTGAATTCATGGCCTGTTTGATATCATCCGAAAACAGGTTACAAGCCATCAGGGTAAGTACCGGACGAATGCGTTTTCCTCCCATTGACAGAACATATCCGATAGGTTCATACAATCCCGATGGTTCTTTATGCCAGTCGAGCTGCTCTATTTCGGATGATACGAGTTGGGTTATTTCGTCAAATGATTTCATACATAAAAGGTTGACTCAATTAGTTTATTATTCTGACACTAAGCCCTGAAGTGTCCGATCAGTAATACTATTATATCAAATACATTTTCAAATTTGCAGATCTATAAATCTTCAAATCAATTCATTCTCAATAATTTCGGTCATTACATCTTTAATATCCAGACCGGCGGCTGCCACCTGTTGAGGAATAAAGCTGGTTGTTGTCATCCCCGGTGTGGTGTTTACTTCAAGTAAATTGATCACTTCACCTTCCGAAATGATATAATCAATCCTGACAATACCTTTACATCCAAGGATATCGTAAATAGCAGAAGTCAGTTTCTGAACGCGCTCAGTAAGTGAAGAACTTATTCTGGCAGGAGTAATTTCCTGAACCTGGCCTTTGTATTTGGCGTCGAAGTCAAAAAATTCGTTTTCACTGACTACTTCAGTAACCGGTAAAACCTGCGATTTTGATTTTGTTTTATAAATGCCGCATGTAATTTCAGTTCCGGCCAGAAATGCCTCTATCATTACTTCAGATCCTTCTGCAAATGCCTTGGCAATTGCCGGTTGAACCTGATCGATGCTTTTTACTTTGGTTACCCCAAAGCTGCTTCCACCTACATTTGGTTTTACAAAGCAAGGGAATCCGATCTTATCAGCAACTTCTTCGTTTGTGACTGTTTGGCCCGAACGAAGTACAAGTGATTCGGCTACTTTTACACCAAAGCTTTTCAGATAAGTATTACAGGTAAATTTATTGAAGGTAATGGCTGCCGACAAAACTCCGCAGCAGGAATAAGGTATGCCTGTTAAATCAAAATATCCCTGTAAAATACCGTTTTCTCCCGGGGTTCCGTGAATGGTAATGTATGCAAAATCAAATAATGTTTTAACCCCTTTATTAATAAAGCTAAAATCGTTCTTATCGATACCTGCTTTTTCATTTCCCGGCAATTCAACCTGCCAGATTTTTCCTACAATGGTTACAACAAAAATATTGTAACGGTCTTTATCCATAAATGAGTTCAGACCCGAAGCACTTTTTAGGGATACTTCCAATTCCGATGAATCCCCACCGGCAACAATGGCAATGTTTTTTTTCATAATGATTGACCCCTAACCCTTGAAGGGAAATTATAATAGTTCAGTTTAAGAACCCCTAACCCCTAAAGGGGGATTAGGATAGTTCGGTATTTTTTTAATTTCTTTTTCCTGAGATTAAATAAATCTTCAATCTTTCTTTTCTTATCCCCCTTTAGGGGCTAGGGGTTCTCTACTCTTCCGCCAGCATTTTGGCATACCCCCGCCATTTATCAATCAGCTGCTGCATGTCATCCGGTAAATCACTTTCAAATTGCATGAATTCTCCGGTACGGGGATGAACAAATCCGAGTGTTTTGGCATGCAAGGCCTGTCGCGGACAAATGTCAAAACAATTCTTGACAAATTGTTTGTATTTTCCGGCCGTTGTCCCTTTCAGTACATCATGGCCACCATAGCGTTCGTCATTGAAAATCGTATGGCCCAAATGTTTCATATGAACCCTGATCTGATGCGTACGACCTGTTTCAAGCCTGCACTCAACCAATGTGACATACGCCATTCGCTCCAACACTTTATAATGGGTTATGGCATGTTTTGCCAACGGATTTTCTCCTTCGGGAAATACCCTGAACAACATTCTGTCGCGTGGATCACGGGCCAGGTCACCAATGATTGTACCTTCATTTTCTTTTACACTGCCCCACACAAGTGCCTGGTACCTTCGTTGGGTTGTTTTTTCAAAAAATTGTTTCCCCAGGTTTGACTTTGCTTCCTCTGTTTTGGCAATCAGCAACAAGCCCGAAGTATCCTTGTCAATCCGGTGTACCAGTCCTATGCGTGAATCATTCGGATCGAAATCCGGATGGTCTTTCATGTGATAGGCTACAGCGTTTAACAAGGTACCATCAAAATTACCAAATCCGGGATGAACTACCAGGTTGGGTTGCTTGTTAACCAACATGATATCATCATCTTCATAAACGATTTTTAAAGGTATATCCTGTGGAATGATCTCAAATTGCGAAGGCGGATAGGCCAATACAATTGAAATAACATCATAGGGCTTTGCTTTGTAATTTGATTTAACCGCTTTCCCGTTGACCAATATATTTCCCGCATCTGCAGCTTCCTGAATGCGGTTGCGTGATGTATTGGACATGCAGTTCACCAGGTATTTGTCAATACGGATTATTTTAAGGCCTTTATCAACTACAAACCTGAAATGTTCAAAGAGCTCTTGCTCCTCACCCACTTCGACAAATTCATCCAAGTCTATTTCATCCAAAAATTCTTCAGCCACGTTACCTGGTTAAATGAGAATTAAAAAAATTGTTCTTCTGTATCATCCTTCTTTTTATCTTCTTCGAAAACTTCTTTCAGGCGAGCTTTATCGGTTGTCAGAAATACATCTATCCTGCTGCCTGTGGATAATGAACTCCCGGCTGCCGGACGTTGACGGTAGATAATATAATCTCCTTCATTGCCCGAAGGCGGAACATCATAATCAGGTAAACCAATTACCAACGATGCCGAAAGTGCTTGCTGGGTAGCCTCTTCCAGACTTAGTCCTTTCAATGAAGGCACCAAAGCCTGTGAATCTCCTAAACCACTCCCTACAACCAACACAACAGAACTCCCTTCGGGAATCCGTGTACCGGGCAAAATGCTACGTCCATGGTATTTTACTTCGATCACCAGGTCCTTATATTCCGAAGGTGCGTATTCTGCATTGGAAACACTTAAACCCATCGATTGAAGCATGGCATCCGCCTGACGATAGGAAACATCATTAATTTCGGGTAAAGCAACCTGTCTGACCGAACGTGAATTTATTATCAGATAGATCGGACGGTTGCGTTTTACTGTGGAATTGGCAGGAGGTATCTGGTCGATAATGGTTCCGAGTTTTTTACCCCGTACATATACCGAATCAATCACTAATGGATAGAGTCCTTTTTTAGCCAGTACAATTTCAGCCTCCTCCACATATGATCCCCGTAAATCAGGTATTACTTCCGATTCACCATGATGGGTATAAAAATCAATACTTATTAAGGCAATCCACGACAGGACAACAATAATTCCAATGGCTAACAGCACGTTTTTTAATATAAAACCACCGAAAGTTTCTTTCCAAAATTTTTTTATATCCATAAATGATAGAAATTACAGGACTGTATGAGCAGAAAATAGTTTAAATAAGCCTTGTTTTATGTCAAAGCTTAAACAGAGTCCAAAAATAATGAATTTATTGCTTGTAACTGACATGAAAACAAAAAAAGTAAAAACTCACCTTGAAGTCTTTACTTTCTTTATACTGTTTTTACAGAATAGTTACGCTTTATGACGACCTTCATCGGCAACGGTAAGTTTTGATCTGCCTTTGGCACGACGGG
>Ga0302215_10001092_pt1 | contig 19782 bp, 16 predicted proteins | sample II_Fen_N3_1_FD_194580 | JGI IMG/M metagenome (GOLD analysis project Ga0302215, IMG submission 194580) | Peat permafrost microbial communities from Stordalen Mire near Abisko, Sweden - II_Fen_N3_1 | ecosystem: Environmental > Terrestrial > Soil > Wetlands > Permafrost | place: Sweden: Abisko...
TACCGAAATCAAGTGGAACGCCAAGAGCAATCCTCCGGGAATCTATTTGATCCGATTCGTAACCGATAAGACCGTTGAAATAAAAAAGGCTATATTTATTAAGTAAAGACAAGCATTTTAATGAGATTTTTCAGATACATACTACCAATACTATTTTTGCTTCCGATGTCAAGCATACGGGCTCAGGAAAGGACTGTCACCATCAAAGCATCTGCCACCGTGGTAGACAAGACAGAATTGGAACTGGTCACCATGAAAGATCTGGACATCGATGCCAGTACAGCCGTCAATGGCAAGGTCTACGTATCCGCTCAACGGGATACGAAATCGGCATTGATGATTGTGAAAGGTAAGGTCAACGCTTCCTTTAGAGTGACATTCACACCACTGGTGGAAATTCCAAACAGTACCGGAAAGGGTAGCTTGTTGATCAAATACGAAATGGTGGGTTCTCAAACCGACAACCAATCCGCCAGTGAGCCCATCGATGCGGCTGAACGGACTTTGAAGATAAGTTCAGAAGGCCGCTACTACTTCTGGTTGGGCGGGCAAATTGACATCAGCAATGCCAGACCGGGCAAGTACAACGGTAATTTTACCATCGAAATCGAATACATTTGATATGAAACCAACCATCCGACCTATCGTACTGCTGCTCATCAGTTTTCTGCTGTTGAATGGTCATGCAATGGCTCAACGAATCAGTTTCGGATTGTATGCCGGTGAAGGCATACTTTTGGAGCCGATGGGATTGGCGGAATTGAATTTCAATACAAAACAGCCCTTGATTTTTGCCTCACAGAGCGTAAGCATCCTCAAGCAGGATCAAGCATCAGCGATCATTCGCATCACAGGACGGCTGGATCAGGAAATTACGGCATCCATCAGTGCTTCGCCCACCTTGGATTTAAATACGTCGCACATACCCCTGAGCATTCGCTTCGCCTATTACAATGCTGGAGCGGCCAGTCCCTCCGACAATGAGATCAAAGCGACGGCCATTGAATTGCCCCTAGGTTTTTCCAGCTTCACATTCCCCTTTAAGAAAAATTTGACCGGGATCCCAGCCCCACCGCCCACTCCGATCAATTCAAACTATACCAGTCCGCAAGGAACCGCCTATTTGGTCATTTATGGAAACTTGGGTCCTGTTCCTTCCGACGCAGCTGCTGGTTATTACAATGGAGACATCAACATACGGGTGGAGTACGCCACAAATTAAATAGAGCAAAGCATTATAAAATGGAGAACAGAACCTACATAGTGAAAAAGAATCCGATTCAACCCGAACAGAATTTATATCTGAGCTGGTGGATTTTGGCCTTTTTCATGCTTGTAATGGTGGTATCTCCAAGCAATCTTGCCGCACAATTCATCAACATCAACATTGACATTCCGGCAAAAACAGGCGTGTCCGACTTAGAATCTTCCGAAATGGACTGGCAATCCGTATTGAACAACAACCGAAAAGAGATGGAAGGAAGTTATGCCCTGACCATTTCCAGTGCTGAAAATGTTCAGGTGATGGCCATTTTGAAACATTCGGATTATTTGATATCACCCTCCGGCTCTGCCATCAAACTGAATGCTGCATTGGCTTACCGAAACGATGGTCAAGACAAACCAAAAAAAGTGATTTCGAGTGATGTGGTTGTTTTTCCGATGAGCGACAGTGGGTTGTTAATTGATTATATGAAAGACTCACCGCAATTGTTGCAAGCTTATTTAATGGTTTTCACAACCTTAGAGCGGCCGGTGTCAAACAACGAAATATATACCGGAGACATAGTATTAACGATAGAATATAACTAAATGATTGTCTAATTCTCATAATTACCGAAGAAAGGAGGGAAATACCAAAAAAATTAAACATCTTTGACAAATTTTTATTTTTGATTAAAAACTACTATTTAAACAAAACATTTTATTTACTAAACTACAAAACGAACATGAAAAAGATTTTATTTGCTGCCGCTATATTGACGGCTGGTTTTATTTCAAATGTGAGTGCTCAAAGTGCTCAATCTTCCAATGATAAAATTCAAGGAAAAGCTCAGGTTATTTCTGCTATTTCGGTAGCTGCTGGCAATGCTTTGCAATTTGGTCTGGTAACACAGAATGTTATCAAAACCATCGGCAATGATGGAGCAGTATTGCGGGGAACGTTGGGAACAAGTACAACTGTTGGTGCCGAACAAGTTGGTTCTTTCGGCCTATTCAAAGGTAAAAACACACAGGTGACACTGGCGTTTACTTTGCCGACCTATTTATCATTCGGATCAGAACAACTGCCCATCAGCTTTGGAGATTATTCAGGTCATAAATTGGCTCGCCTTTTTATTACTGGAAAAACTCCGGTAGAATTCACACCGACTTCCTCTTTCAATATTACCACAGCGTTGACCGACTTCTTCCCTGCCGAAGAAATTTTAGTTAACATCGGTGGTACTGTTACTCCTGCATTGTCAGCCGTACAAGGTGACTATACGGGTGATATCACGTTAACAGCTACTTACAACTGATCAATCCGAAAAGAGTGGTGGGAAATCCACCACTCTTTTCATACTCCTTGTTCATTTGCAATGGTTTTTTGTATATTTGATGCACCAATATACGCTGTATCCATTTATTCATACCAGATACGAATTCCTATAATCAATTCAATCAATGAAAAAGCTAAACCACATTGTGTTATTTTTACTCGTATTCAGCACTACAGCTAGTTTATACGCACAAGTTTCCTTAGCCCCTTCGTTTGTATTTATTGATGAAAACAGCGGAGTTGGAAACATCTATATCAGCAACAACAGCAAGAAAACATACGAAGTCTCTGTGAATTTCATTTTCGGATATCCCGGTAGCGATGCCGACGGTAATCTTTCCATGAATTACAGCGATTCCACCGCAAGTGTCCAATATGCCTTAGATCCGATGATCAGAGCGTTCCCTCGCAGTTTTTTATTGAAAGGTGGGGAACAACGTACGGTTCGAATTCAGGTTCTACCAAATCAACGTCGAAAAGAAGGTTACTTTTTTACCCGAATGAAGGTGCTGGCAAAACCACAAACAGCTGACGTCACAGACTCTGTAACTACTGGTATCGGAACAAAAATCAACTTCAATTTCGAACAAATCACGGCTGTTTTTTACCACAAAGGAAAGGTAAGCACCGGTGTGGAATTGAAGAATCTTGATGTCCGCCAAAATGAAGGCAAACTGGAAGTTCGACCACTTCTCCAACGAAAAGGAAACGCACCGTTTTTGGGGAGTTTGATGGTGAAACTTAAAAATTCGGAGGGTAAGGTTGTTTCTGAGATTCAAAGCACCACCACGGTTTATTTTGAGGTGATCCGTAGAGTTGATTTGGATCTTAAGAATGTCACCCCTGGTACATATACGCTTGAACTTAGTCTTGAAACCAAGCGTAGTGACATGTCAAGCACTGACCTCATTCAAGCTGATCGATTTGTTACTTCAAAGACAATCGACATCAAATAACCCTTGTCAAAGGTTGACGCACTTATTCCCTTTTTTATCCATCTTTGATTTGATGTAGTATTCAAATCAAGAAACCCAATTCTATCCAATTGTATGGTGAAACATCTATCATTATTTGCCTTTGGGAGCTTTCCAAAGCTGATATTTGTTGCATTGATAGGATTGTGCATACCAGAAATAGCAAAAGCACAGCAGGAAGAAATTCTCCTTTCGTTAAACCACCCTGCATTGGGAACTGTTTATGTAAACAGCCTTTACAACGCAAAAGATGAGACTGTCCTACTTCCTGTATTGGAAGTATTTGGGCTACTGGAAATCAACTACCAACCAGACAAATCCAACTTTACCATACAAGGAAACTACATAACAGCCAATAACCCCTATGTCATCAATTTTTCGACAGGGACCATTAAATTGGGAAAGAAAAGTTACTCCTTGACACCCGATGAATATAAAATCAGTGAAACGGATTTTTACCTCACTCCAAAAGTATTGGAAGATGTATTCGGCCTACATTTTACAGTTAAAATAGACCAACTTGTTTTAAGCCTCATCTCCGACCAGACCTTACCCATCGAAAGCCGAAAAAGTCGGGAACAAGCCCGCGATCGCCTGGAAGGATTGGATTACAAAAAAGAGGACTTCCCCATGCGTTATAAACTGAATCGATCCCTTGTTAGCGGAACGATGCTGGATTATTCCGTTAATGCGGATTTGTCTGCAGCAGAACGAAGTTTAGGGTATACCTTTACTGGAGGTTTGGAAGTTTTGGGTGGAGATTTGCAAGGTACTGTCACTGGCTCCAACTCGACGAGCGGCTATAATTATCTAAATGCAACAGGCTTGCGTTGGCGTTATGCTATTCGGGACAACGATTACATTTCGGGCATCATGGCCGGGCAAATTGCGACCACCGGATTACAGCCATTTGCCATCAAAGGGGTATCCGTGTCAAACGACCCCATTGAACCCAGACAGATGTATGAAACCTATCCGATTGACGGTACAACAGAGCCTGAATCGGAAGTCGAAATTTATGTGAATGAACGGCTTGCCGACTTTAAAAGAGCAGATGAATTGGGGTATTATCGATTTGACGTGCCCATTACGTACGGAACGACTCGCATCAGTCTAAAAATCTATACACCATCAGGGAAAATCATCGTATCCGACAAACAGATGCAAGTACCTTTCAACTTTTTGCCTAAAGGAGTGGTTTCGTACAATTTCCAAGCAGGACAAACAGAAAGCTACATGTCGTCCGACACCCTTTCCGGACAATTGATCGCTCACGGAAACGTTGCCATGGGGCTCACAAAATGGCTTACAGCATCCTTGGGCTCACAATATTTGGGAAATAGCGTTGGTCCTGGTAGTTTTGAGATTTACTCCAGTATCTCTGCTCGAATTGCCAAGCAGTACTTGGTTAATATTGACGCGTCTCCAAACTATTTCTATCGGTTTACTGGAAGTGTGATGTACCCCAACAACCTCAATTTGAATGTCATCTATACCCGATTTGACGGATTGAGCATTTACAACTCCCGAAATGCGACAGATTATCTGAATACCAACATGTACTTTCCCTTTCGAATTTTTGGGCTAAGCACCGGTTTTCGCATCAGTGGTGATTATTTCACATTGCCAAGCAGCACCTTGACCATGTACCGTACCGATTTAAACGCACGTGTTGGGTCCATGGACATTCGATTGAATTACTATGACAACCTGGTGACATCCAACAACAACACCAGTTTCGGACAAGGTTTATTAACAGGTGGCCTTACCTACACCATTGCACGGTCGCCCGGAATTCCAGTTTATGTCCGAGGCATGTACACCCGGTTTCAAACCTCTTACAATGTGCACAAGAATTCTCTGGAACAGTCCGAAGTAAATATTTCCAGAACGTTGCTTAAAACGGGTCGTATTGATTTAAGTTTTGCATACAATTACCAGTTAAAAACTACCAATTCCCGAATAGGTTTGACATTTGACTTAAGCTCTCTAAGAAGTGTCACCACTGCCTACCTAACGGGTAAAAACCTCAATGCAAGGCAAAGCATCACCGGAAGTATCGGATGGGACGTACCCAATGAAAAAGTGGTCACCAGCAACCGTCAACAAGTTGGTAGGAGCGCTGTGGCCGTCATCATGTACGTTGACAACAACAGTTCAGGCTCTTACGATCAAGGAGACCAGCTTTTACCCTACAAGGCGGTGAAACTGGACCAAACTGCCACCCTTAATTTGGGTTCAGACAGTATTTTACGTCTGACTCAACTTCAAAGCTACTATAAATACAATTTGGCAGTCAATAGAAGTGCCATACCCGACCCGACTCTAGTGCCCATCATCGACAAATTTTCATTCATCGCCGATCCAAACCAGTACAAACAGATTGAAATTCCCTTCTACAGAGGTGGGATTGCCGAGGGATCCGTCTTAGTAGCCCGGGACGGTAAAGAATTCGGTCAAGGCGGTTTGCGTATTCTATTGAAAGCGGTTGGCAAAGATTTCCAAACCGTCGTCCGCACCATGAGTGACGGAAACTTCTACGTCATGGATTTGGCACCCGGTAAATACACCATGGAAATTGACCCGATCCAGCTGGGTTTCCTGAATGTAAAATGCGAACCAGAAAAAGTTGAATTTGAAATCAAGGCACTTGCTGATGGCGATTATGTGGAGGATTTGAATATTACCCTAACACCCATTGAAGCAAAAAAAGAGGTTGTCGTTGTCCCTAAAATTCAGCCTAACGTCGTTAAAGATTCAGTTGTAACAAAAGTGCCTGAACCAATCAGAATTTTACAAAAGGATACAACGCCCTTACTTAAACAGGATACAATCATAGCAACAAAAATTGAAAAAACCAGCATACGAGTTGATACAACGATTGCAGTAAAAGACACGACTGCCAGCATCAAAATTGAAAAAACCACTGCACCAAAAGATACAACCGTCCGTTTACAAAAAGATACTATTCCGGTACCATCAAAACTTCCACTTGTAGCGAGGTACAAGGGCTTGATTTTACCCAAATACCTTGGTGAACCGCTGATTCTCCGAAACAAGCAAGGCAAATACTCCATCAATTTCGGGTCTTTCAGTCAGAAAAAGCAAACGAAAACGCTAGTGGACCTCATAAACAAGAAATCGCCGGACAAAACGCTGATTGTGAATAAAAATGGGCACTATTTGGTCAGTTTAGGGTATTTTGACAATCGAAAAATTGCCGAGAAAATTAAGGCATCGATCGTTTTTAAAAAGAAATCAAAGAGATGAATCCGAACGTGGAAGCCATGACCCCCTTCATCGTCATGGACGTGCTGGAGCGGGCCAACGAGCTTCAAGCCCAAGGCATCGACATTGTCCATTTGGAAGTGGGCGAGCCCGATTTTGACATGCCTGAATGCGTGGTGGAAGCGGCAAAAGCAGCTTATGACACAGGCAAGACGCACTACACACACTCGTTGGGTGACCCCGAGCTCAGAAAAAACATTGCTGAATTCTACAATCAGGAGTACGGCGTTTCCATTCATTCAGAAAACATCGTAGTCACCTCAGGGTCCTCACCGGCGATTCTCATGGTTTTGATGGCGCTGTGCGAAGCCGGTAGCGAAGTCATCCTCTCCGACCCCGGCTATGCCTGCTACAGCAACTTCATCCTAGCCGTGAACGCCAAACCGGTGCTGGTACCCCTCAAGCCCGAAAATCACTTCCAATATTGCATCGAAGACATCAAAGCTCGAATCACCGGCAAAACCCGTGCCATCTTTGTCAATTCCCCCATGAATCCAACGGGCGGGTTGGTGGACGACAGCGTTTTCAAAGCCTTGGCTGAACTCGACATTCCCATCCTCTCAGACGAAATCTATCACGGATTAGTTTATGAAGGGCGTGCCCGAAGCATTCTTGAATTTACCGACAATGCCTTTGTACTGAATGGTTTTTCCAAGCGTTATGCCATGACTGGTTTGCGTTTGGGGTATCTAATCGCCCCACCAGCCTATACCAGGGCACTTCAGACCATCCAACAAAACCTGTTCATCTGCGCATCCAGTACGGCACAAGAGGCAGGCAAAGCCGCTTTGGCGCATGCCGGCAAGGATGTGGACATCATGCGCGCCACCTATCGTGAACGCAGGGACTACATGGCGACACGACTGCTGCAGATGGGTTTCGGCATTCCAGCCGTACCGCAAGGCGCCTTCTACATATTTTGCGACGCACGGAAATTCACGAACGACTCCTACGCCTTTGCCTTCGACATCCTGGAAAAAGCCCACGTCGGCGTGACGCCAGGCATCGACTTCGGCCTAAATGGAGAAGGGTTCATCCGGTTCTCCTACGCCAATTCCATCGAGAACATCCAAAAAGCGTTGGACCGGTTGGAACTCTATCTTAAAGCGTTGTGAGAAAAGTCATCGTTTACCTAGCAGCCAGTTTGGACGGGTACATCGCTGGACCAAATGGCGACATGAGCTTTCTGGACAGCGTTCAGCAAGAAAGAGAAGATTATGGTTATTTCCAGTTCACGGAAAGCGTGGACACCGTGGTCATGGGCCGGAAAACATACGATTGGGTGATGGGGCAAGTCCCAGAGTTTCCGCACGCGGACAAGAAAACGTACATCATCACCCGCACGGAACGGCCGCAGCAAGGCAACCTCCATGGTGTCAAGTTGTTCACCGATGGGTTGCCCACGCAAGCCTTGACGTTGATTTCCTCCAAAACCTATGAATCGGGTCTGGTCCAGCTTCACTATTCGATACGGGGCTGAACCCGTTATCGGCCAAACTTCCAGTTCAGCCCTTTTTCCGCCAAATAAACGCCACCCACGATGAGGCAGGCACCCATCATGGCTGGAAACGGTATGTGCTCGTGCAAGATGAGATTCGCCGTAATCAGAGTGATGACGGGGCAGAAATAGATGTAGGTGGTCACCCGCACGATGCCCAAACGCCTGGTAGCCAGGCTCCAGAAAATGTAGCCCAGCATCGAGGCGATGAGCCCCAAAAACAAGAGGTTCAACAGTACCTCGGGCTTAAATAACAAGCTTAGCGGAGGGTGAACCGATTGACTCAATAGGAAAGGCAAAATCGTGAGCATGCCGTAAAAGAACACCTTCCGGGTAACGAACATGCTGCTGTATCGGTTTATCAACCCTTTGGAAATCAAGCTGTAGAAAGCCCACGAAAGCGCGGCCATCAACGCCAGAAAATCGCCCAGCGGATTGATCTTGAGGATGAACCCGCCGCTGTAAATCACCAACGCCACCCCCGAGAACGCCAACACGGAACCATACACCAACTTGAACTTAAGTTTCTCCTTGCGGTGCGTCAAGAAAAACAGGATGGCGGTGAAAATGGGCGCGGTGCACACCAACAGCGAGACGTTGGAGGCCAGCGAGTACGACAGGGCCGTGTTTTCGGTCATGAAATACAAGGAGCCTCCGGTGATTCCGGAGAGCAAAAAAAGACATTCGTCCTTGACGGTGTCGGCAAAAAGCTTTTTGTACGTGACCATCCAAAGAAAAACATAGGCAATGGCAAACCTCAGAAACATGATTTCAGCAGGTGTCAAGCCATTGTTTATCAATACCTTGGTAGAAATGAACGTGGTTCCCCAAACCGAAACGGTGAGCAGGGCAAGCAAATGGTATCCAAAATTTTTGGCTGGCATGCGGCAAAGATACGTTAAAATCGTTGGAGGCTGAAGTCGTGAGCCTGGGCATACTGCGTTAAAAGCCGCAGTGCTAGTTCCACCGCTTCGTCCAATCCCGAAGCACCGCCTGCCGAATGGACGACCATGAGCAGCCGAGAAGTCTCCAGGCTGAGCTTGCTGCGCTCCACATCGCTGGTGGGCGTACCGATGGCACCCAACGCATCCCGATACACGGGCAGACCCTCAATATTGAGCTGCCCACGACCAATCGCTTCGAACGATTCACCAGCCTGCCCCACTCCGATGCTCAACTCACCTTGCACTTTTTCGGCATCGAATCCGCCAATGGAGAACCCTGTGCGGATGGACACCAAGTTGATGAGGTCCACCAGCGTATTGATGCGATAGAGCTCCTTGCCCAGCAACAGCCTTCTGCAGAGCGCCTCGGCCGAAGGACGGTACCGATTCGGATCCTTGCCGAGCTTCTTATAAAGCTGCCGCATCTCGTAAATGCCAGGCAACTTGTTGACCTCCTCCACCACGTAAACACTTCGCAACCGATGCGTCTCCGCCGCGATTTCCTCCCAGAGCAAAGGGGCGTGGGCTGAATTCAAAACCGAACATTCCACCACACATCCGGCATAGGAAGGTGCTGCAGCATAGATTTCAGCCTCTATCGTGATTGGTTTCATTGAGATGGGGTTTACAGCTCCAAAATTAACGATAAAAGCGTACATTTGAAGTCAAATTTGAACTACGAATGAACATTTTCGACTACTTCAAAAACGACCGTTATGCCGCTCTGACAGGCATTGAACTGCAGGAAGCGGCTGAAGGCTATGCCAAAGCCACTCTCGTCGTGGCCGAGAAGCACCTCAACGCCAACGGTGTCGCACAAGGCGGCGTCATCTTCACCCTGGCGGACTTTGTGACCGGCGTGGCCTCCAATTCCCACGGTGAAATGGCCGCATCCATCAACGGGCACGTGAACTTCCTCAGGGGCAGCCGACCGGGTGACGTGCTCACGGCTGAAGCGCAAGAGCGCTTCCTGCACAAACGTTTGGGCAATTATCAGGTCAACGTGACCAACCAACTCGGCGAATTGATTGCCACCCTCGAAACCACCGTTTACCGGAAAGACCAGAAACTGGATTTAACCCTGTGATTTTTGGGGTTGACCGACAAATAGACTGGTATGACCGACCTTCTAAGACCTCCGTTTGAACTTTTTGTACTTTTGGATGTCCAACTTTACGAAAATGGAAACGAACAACGTACTCGACTCTGAACGCTTCAACATGACCAAACTAAAAACGCTGCCGACGGTGCTCATCCACCTGTTCATCTGGTTGGTGATCTTCTCGTTGCCCCTGCTTTTCCGGCCGGGTTACAACGGTCCGAACGGTCATGGAGGCGTTGAAATGCCCATACCGCTTCCGCTGCCCATTCTGATGAACAACATTTTTCTGGTCATTGCGTTTTACATCAACCTGTTCGTCTTGATGCCTCGGTTTTTCAACACCAAAAAATGGGGGTATTTTCTATTTTTCACGGTCTTGTTTTTGGTGGTCAGCCTGTATTTCCACCAATTTTCCCAATATTTGGAACGTAGCTTCTGGCCAGACCTATTTCAACCGCACGGTCCAAAACCGGGCGAGATGATGGGAGGCGATTTCCACGACCACAACCGGGGATTTTCGTTCCGACAATTCTCGTTCATCTACCTGTTCATCATGACCTGGGCGCTGAGCGTGGCCTATTACCTATTCGTTCAATTGCAGGAATCCGTCCGAAAGGCCGACTTGGTGCTCGCTACGGCGCTGCAATCGGAACTGTCCTTCCTGAAGGCGCAAATCAACCCGCATTTTCTTTTCAATACGCTGAACAACATCTATGTATTGACACTGAAGAAATCGGAGTCCGCACCCACGGCGGTGATGAAGCTTTCCAACCTGATGCGCAAGATCACCAACGACACGGCCGTCGATTTCGTTCCGTTTGAGGAGGAGGAACAATTTATCCGCGACTACATGGACTTGCAAGAACTGCGCCTAAGCGAAAAGACCAAGGTTGTTTACGAAGTGACGGGCGATTACAGCCGCTGCAAAATCGCACCCAGAATACTCATTCCGTTCATTGACAACGCCTTCAAATTTGGCGTAAGTGGGCATACCGAGTCCGAAATCGCCATTCGGATGCATTTTGAGGGCACGGTGTTGCACTTCACCATCAAGAATGCCATCCACAATGGTGGAAGTGAAGCCACGGATTCAGCCGGTGTGGGTCTTGAAAACTCCAGAAGACGCCTGGATCTGCTCTACAAAGACCATTATAAATTGAAAATAAACCAAACCGAGGAGAGCTACGAAGTTCTGCTCCAAATTGAACTGTTATGAAATGCATTGCCGTAGATGACGAGCCGTTGGCGCTCGAGCTGATGGAGACCTACATCGCACAGGTTCCCGGACTGGAATTGCTGGACACGTTCACCGACGCCATTTCGGCTTGGGGTTTTTTGAAAAAAAATCAGGTGGATCTGGTCTTTTTGGACATTCAGATGCCCGATATCAATGGCATTCAGTTGGCAAAGTCACTGGACCGTAAGAACCCGATGGTCATTTTCACCACCGCCTTCAGCAAATATGCCGTGGAGGGCTTTAATGTGGAAGCCATCGATTACCTGCTCAAACCGTTCGAATTCAGCCGTTTCATGGAAGCGGTGAACAAGGCCAGGGAGCAAAAGTCGCTCAAACAGACCACACCCGTTGTGGAAGACGACCAGGCCATCTATGTGAAATCCGACTATCAGAACGTCCGGATTTCTACCCGCGACATCAAATACATCGAGGGTTTCGACGACTACATCCGCATCCATGTGGACACCGGCAAGAGCATCTATACCTTGATGAGCCTCAAGAGCATTCTCGAGAAACTGCCCGCCAGCGATTTTCTGCGCGTTCACCGCTCCTACATCATTCCGGTCAAACGGATCAAACGCATTCACAACCAGCATGTTCAGCTGGACGACAAAGAAATACCCATCGGCAAGAGTTATGTGGATGCGGTACGTACGTTTTTAAACATCAAATAAGTTCCCCAAATGAAAGTGCTCAAACTCGTTTTTTTACTGCCTTTATTAACTGCTTTCCAGGCGTTTGCCGGAAATAACATGTCCTATTACAAAACAGATGTCACTGTAGACGGACAAAATACGGAATGGAAATCGCCGCTTCCCAGATACAACAAAATAGCTGGAATTAACTTCGACGTAGCCAACGACGAACGGAACCTCTACCTGATCGTTCGCGTAACCGACACCACTTCCATTCGCCAAGTCCAGCAAAACGGATTGGAGGTATGGATCAATAAAGACGGCAAAAAGAAAAATACCACCGGCATCACCTACCCCATGGCTCCGGACAAACCGAAGGCAGGAGCCAGATATAGGACTCAAAACCTGAAAACGCCTGATGGTTTTTCCCTGAACATCAACGAATTGATGCTTACAGGCTTCCTCCTTGAAAACGGCAGACAGCCGGTCAAGGGTTGTCCGGTCAAGGTAGCCATTAAGAAGGATTCCTCCAATTGCCTCGTCTACGAGCTGGCCATCCCGTTTAACACGTTTTACAAGGAAAAATTGGAAAAAGAAGATCTCAAATACAAATTCTACATCGGCTTTGTCGTTAAGGGCGTGACCGTTGATATGGATGCCGCACCCGGCATTGTCATGAGCAGAATGGCCATGGGCGGAGGTTTTCCAGGTGGCGACGGTCCCAGAATGGGCGGCATGGGTATGGCTGGCATAATGTCCATGATGGGCGATATGGACAAGCTTTGCTGGCAAAAAATTCAGTTGGTGCTCAAGTAGAGGTTGATGAGGTGCTTTCGGATAAATAGTACTACCTTTGCAAAGGTTTTCAATTCGTTATCCAGCACCCATCCAATATGACCCAGGAACTTGATTCCAAGGAGGTAGGCGCTAAAAGGCCCAATCCTTCCAAAACCATCGATAAAGACAAAGCGACCAAACTGGGGACTGAACCCGTCGGCAAGCTTTTGATGCATTATGCCCTGCCTGCCATCCTCGGCATGACAGTATCCTCCCTTTATAGCGTCATCGACCGCATTTTCATCGGAAATGGGGTCGGTCCGTACGCCATTTCCGGCTTGGCGCTCACCATGCCCATGATGAACCTCATGATGGCCTTCGGTGCCATGATCGGCGCCGGTGCCTCCGCCATGATTTCCATCCGTCTGGGGCAGAAAAAAATCCAAGATGCCACGAACATACTGGGCAATACGTTGGTGCTGAACTTCATCATCGGCTTTCTCATCATGGTGGTCGGTTTGATATTCCTGGACCCCATCCTCATCGCCTTCGGCGCCAGCGGCAAAACACTGCCCTACGCCAGGGACTTCATGCAGATTGTGCTCTTGAGCAGCCTGTTCAGCAGTAATTTTTATGGGCTGAACAATGTGATGAGGGCCACCGGGTATCCCAAAAAAGCGATGTACTCGAGCATGCTTTCCGTCGCGGTGAATCTTTGCCTTGCCCCTCTGTTCATCTTTGTTCTCCATTGGGGAATCCGTGGTGCCGCGCTGGCTACCGCCATCGCTCAGTTCTGTGGATTCGTCTGGGTATTCACCCATTTTTTGAACAAGAGCCATTTCATCCATTTCCAAAAAGGGTATTTCCGGTTGAAAACCCGCATCATCAAAGACATTTTGTCCATTGGCATGTCACCCTTCCTTATGAATGTGGGCGCCAGCATGGTGGCCATGGTCATGAACATGAGCCTGGCCAAATACGGTGGCGGCGGTGAACGCAGCGACATGGCCATCGGGGCCTACGGCATCGTCAACGTGGTCGCCATCCTGTTCATCATGGTGACGTTGGGCCTTACCATGGGCATGCAACCCATCGTGGGCTACAACTACGGTGCCAAACAAAACCACCGTGCCCTGAGGGCCTACAAATTGACGGCTATCGTAGCGGTGGTGGTCACAACATTAGGATTTACCATTGCCATGCTGATACCCAAACAATTGGCTTCGATGTTCACCAGCGACAAAGGTCTCATCGACCAATCCGTCGTGGCGTTGCGCATCGTTTTGCTCATGTTCCCCATCGTAGGCTTCCAAATTGTGACTACCAGTTTCTTCCAGTCGGTGGGCAAAGCTTGGTTGGCCATCACGCTGAGTTTGTCGCGCCAGTTCTTGTTTCTCATCCCGTTTCTGCTCATTTTTCCGCGTTTTTGGGGACTGAACGGTGTATGGTATGCCGCCCCGGCGGGTGACTTTTTAGCTTCCATCATTACCATCGTTTTGATTGCCACGCAGTTGAAAAGATTGGTTCCGGCAAATGGACCTGTTATCAAGATGTAACGATTATGCCGATGAAACTTCTTGCCCTGTTCTTTTCCTTGTACATCCTGCTGCTGACGGCTCAGCCGTGCGCGGATGCACCTATGGGAAGACATGCGCAGGATGCCCCCATTTCGAAAAATTCCACCAATCACGACGATCAATGTTCTCCCTTCTGCACCTGCAACTGCTGCGCCTCGGCCATGGTTTGTCATGTACAAGCGGTTGATTTCAAGGTGACAACCATAGTTCGTGAACACTTTACGACCTACCCTTCGCTAAATATCACCCAACGCTCTGGGGAAATTTGGCAACCGCCTCAATTAAGCTAATACAACGTTTTTTTTAACGGCTGCATGTTTATAAAAGGCGTGCACCCTCACGTTCGTATTAACTTAATTTTTAGCGAAATGATAGAGCGCATCATCCATTTTTCGGTCAAAAATAAATTCATCATCGGGCTGTTCGTGCTGGCGTTGATCGGCTGGGGAAGTTATTCCCTCACCCGATTGCCCATCGACGCCATCCCCGACATCACCAACAATCAAGTACAAATCATTGCCATGGCGCCTTCGCTGGCGGTGCAGGAGGTGGAAAGTTTCATCACCGCCCCCATCGAAGTCTCCGTGGCCAACATCCCGGACATCATCGAGTTGCGGTCCATCTCCAGGCTTGGCCTGTCGGTGGTCACCGTCGTATTCAAGGACAAAGTCGATGTCTATTGGGCCAGACAACAACTCACTGAACGCCTTAAGGAAGCGGAAGAAGCCATACCCAACGGCCTTGCCAAAATAGAACTGGCACCCATTTCATCGGGGTTGGGCGAGATTTTCCAATACCGGTTGGCGGTACAAAAAGGCTATGAGCACAAATACAACCCCATGGAACTCCGCACCCTGCAGGACTGGGTGGTACGGCGCGAAATGCTGGGCACGCCCGGTGTGGCCGACATCAACAGCTACGGCGGTTTCGTCAAGGAATACGAAGTGGCGGTGAATCCCGAACGCCTCCGCAGCATGGGTTTGACGTTGAACGACATCTTCACCGCACTGGAGAAGAACAACGAAAACACCGGCAGCGCCTACATCGACAAAAAACCGAACGCCTACTTCATCCGCGGGATCGGCTTGGTGAAAACGCTGGAGGATATCGAGAAAATCGTGGTCAAGAGCAACGGCTCAGGCATGCCCATGCTCATCCGCGACATTGCCACCGTCCAGTACGGCAACAGCACCCGCTACGGCGCGTTCGTGGTGGACACCACCGAGGCAGTCGGCGGCGTGGTGATGATGCTCAAGGGCGCCAATGCGCACCGAGTCATCAACGACGTGGAAACCCGCATCGCCTCCATTCAAAAGTCCTTGCCTGCGGGGGTTAAAATTGAACCCTTCCTGAACCGCTCCGAGCTGGTAAGCCGTGCCATCGGCACCGTTTCGCGCAACTTGCTGGAAGGCGCGCTCATCGTCATTTTCATTTTGGTACTGCTGCTGGGCAACATGCGCGCCGGGCTCATCGTAGCCTCCGTCATCCCACTTTCCATGCTGTTCGCCGTGTCACTGATGAACCTGTTCGGCGTTTCGGGCAACCTGATGAGTCTGGGTGCCATCGACTTCGGCCTCATCGTGGACGGCGCCGTCATCATTGTGGAAAGCGTGGTGCACCGCATCACGCAAAGCAAGACACACCACCCCGGCGTTCAGGTGCTTTCACAAGCACAGATGGACGAAAACGTGTTCCAATCGGCCAAGCGGATGATGAGTTCAGCCACGTTCGGGCAGGTCATCATCTTAATAGTGTATCTGCCCATTTTGGCACTGGTCGGCATCGAAGGCAAGATGTTCCAACCCATGGCGCAAGTGGTCATGTTCGCATTGATCGGCGCGGCCATTCTTTCGCTCACCTACGTTCCCATGGCTTCCGCACTATTTTTGAGTAAAAAAACGACTCATAAGCCCTCGATTTCAGACAAGATGATGGCGGCCATCCAAAAAGGATTTCAGCCCATCATTGATTTTGCCTTGCGCCGGAAAAAATTGGTCACGCTTTCAGCCATTGGGTTGTTTGTGGTTAGTTTGCTTGTTTTTAGTTCGTTGGGAGGCGAATTCATTCCTCAGTTGGAGGAAGGCGACCTCGCGGCAGGCGTCATGACCTTGCAGGGCGGTTCGCTGAGCAACACCATCGAACAGGTGGAAAAGGCCAACAAGATACTGTTGGAACACTTTCCGGAAATAAAGCACGCCGTCTGCAAAATCGGTGCCGGCGAGATTCCAACCGACCCGACACCCATGGAAACAGGGGATTACATCATCACCCTAAAAGACAAGAAAGAGTGGACCTCCGCCAAAACCCGCGAGGAACTGGTAGCCAAAATGGAGGAAGCCTTGGTTCCGCTGGCCGGCGTCAAGTTCGAGTTCCAGCAACCCATCCAGATGCGTTTCAACGAGTTGACATCGGGTTCGAGGCAGGACATCGCCATCAAAGTTTTTGGGGACGACCTGACCACGCTGGCATCCACGGCTTCAAAAATTGAAAAAATCATCCGTCGTGTTGAAGGTGTCGAGGACATCAACGTGGAGAAAGTGACCGGCTTGGAGCAGGTGCAGGTCACCTACAACCGCGACCGCCTGGCTCAATACGGGCTGAGCGTGGACGATGTGAACCGCGTGCTGCGCACCGCCTTTGCCGGCAGCCAAGCAGGCGTGGTTTTCGACGAGGAAAAGCGCTTCGGCCTGGTGGTGCGTCTGGACAAGGACTACCGCAAGAGCCTGGATGATGTGAAAAACCTTTCCGTCGTGCTGCCCAACGGCGGTCAAATCCCCATCGAACTGGTGGCCGACGTGTCCATCCAATCGGGCCCTGCGCAAGTCTCCCGCGAGGATACCAAGCGCCGCATCACCGTGGGTTTCAATGTGCGCAACCGCGATGTGCAGAGCGTCATCGCCGAGGTGTCCAAAAAAATCGATGCCGAAATCCACATGCCCACCGGCTACTATGTGACCTACGGCGGTCAGTTCCAAAACCTGGAAGCGGCCAAAGACCGGCTGATGATAGCCGTTCCCGTAGCCTTGCTCCTTATTTTCGTGCTGCTCTATTTCACCTTCCACTCGGTCAAACAAACGCTGCTCATCTACACGGCCGTGCCCATGTCGGCCATCGGCGGCATTCTGGCGTTGTGGATGCGGGGCATGGACTTTTCCATCTCGGCCGGCGTCGGCTTCATCGCCCTGTTCGGGGTGGCGGTGCTCAACGGCATCGTCCTCATCGCCGAGTTCAACCGGTTGGAGCGCGAAGGCATCACCGATATCGTGGAACGCGTCAAGAAAGGCCTCCACACCCGCTTGCGCCCAGTCATCATGACGGCGGCGGTGGCTTCGCTGGGCTTCCTGCCCATGGCCTTGTCCACCTCTGCCGGAGCGGAAGTGCAGAAACCCTTGGCAACCGTAGTCATTGGCGGATTGATTTCAGCCACCTTGCTCACATTGATTATCTTGCCGGTGTTTTATGTACTGTTCTCGCAACGCTCGTTTCGGCCACGAAAAAAAGGCTTGATGCTGGTGGTTTTGATACTGGCTTTTTCAAGTGCTCACGCACAGACGCTTAGCTGTGACCAAGTGCTCAAAATGGCGCTGGACAGCAACCTCACCGTGCGCTCCTCCGGCCTGCAAGTCGATTTGGAACGCGCTTTGAAGGGCGCCGCCGTGGACATCGAGAAGACCAGCATCGAAGGCCAATACGGCCAGTTCAACTCGGCCACCAAGGACAACGGGCTCACCGTTTCCCAGTCCTTCGCCTTCCCAACAGTGTATGTGAACCAGCGCCGCCTTGCCGACTCCAAAATCAAGAGCAGCCAGTGGCAACACCAAGTTTCACAGCTGGAAATCGCCACGCAGGTGAAGCAACTTTACTGGCAACTGGCCTACCTACACGCACTAAAAACGCTGTTGCACGAGCAGGAAACCCTGTTCGAAGGCTCCTTCAAAGCCGCCACTGCAAGGGCCCAAAGCGGCGAAACCGGTTCCCTCGAGAAGATGACCGCCCGCTCCCAAGCCCTGGAGGCCCAAAACCAATCCAGGCAAGTTTCAGCCGACATCGCTGTGTGCCAACGCAAACTCCAGTCCCTGCTGAACACGTCGCTCCCCTTCACCACCGCCGACACCATTCTCGTGAAACTCCCCTTTTCGCCCATGGCTGAAGCCTTGGCTCAGCACCCCTCGCTGGCTCTGGCGCAACAGGAAGTCACCATCGCCGCCACGGAGAAGAAGCTGGAACGAAGCCGCATGCTGCCCGACCTGAGCATCGGATATTTTAGCCAGACCATTGCCGGCACGCTGGATGCCAACGGTGTGGCCTTCCGCAACGGCTACCGGTTCAGTGGCATCCAAGCCGGCATTGCAGTTCCGCTCTGGGCGGCACCGCACGCCGCACGCATCAAGGCGGCCGGCATCAGCGAGGCCGTGGCACGAACCAACTCCGAACAGTTCAGCAAAGCGCTGGCTAGTAATTACGACGAGCTGTTGCAGGAATACGCCAAATTTAAAAGCAGCGTGGATTATTACGAGCAACAGGCCGTGCCTGAGGCACTCATGATCGTGGACCAATCCACCCTGAATTACCAGGCTGGCAGCTTGAACTACCTCGATTACGTGTTGAGTCTCGGACGGGCTTCAGCCATTCGTAAAAACTACCTCGAAGCCTTGAACGGCCTCAATCAAACCATTATCCAACTTCAATACCTCACCGGACAACTTTATTAAGTATGAAAAAGTACAGCATATTTTTAGCTCTAATTTTATTTTCCTGCGCTGGCAATAAAAAAGCCGAAGTCGCCTCCGTTTCGGAAGAAGTCATCCCCGAGAACATCGTCGAAATGCGTGCCGACCAGATCAAACTGGCCGACATCCAAACCGGTGCCTTCGAATTGCGCTCCATGAGCGGCACCCTGAAAGTGAACGGTGTGGTGGCTGTGGCCCCCAACAGCCAGGCCACGGTTTCAGCCCCCATGGGCGGTTATGTCAAGAGTACCAACCTGATGCCGGGCAAACCGGTTCGCAAAGGGCAGGTACTAGCCGTCATTGAAAACCCCGAATTCATTGATTTGCAGCAGAATTACCTCGAAGCCAAAAGCAAGTTCGAGTTTGCCGAAGCCGACTTCAAGCGCCAGTCGGACTTGTACAAAAACGACGCCACTTCGCAAAAGGCCATGCAGCAAGTCACCAGTGACTATAAGATTTTGAAGGCGCAACTAAAGGG